>Ga0207864_1000036_pt1 | contig 230807 bp, 175 predicted proteins | sample HigsolmetaAR202D_FD_184834 | JGI IMG/M metagenome (GOLD analysis project Ga0207864, IMG submission 184834) | Ionic liquid and high solid enriched microbial communities from the Joint BioEnergy Institute, USA - AR20-2-D (SPAdes) (version 2) ... | reverse complement strand
TGGTCTATCGCTTCGCCAAGGGCGAAATGGGCATTCTGCTCAACAGCTCAACTATGTTGGCCGCCGAGGCGACCACCGAGGTCTATGGCGACAAAGGTTCGATCGTGCAGAACTACGGCGACGCGGTCTCGTCGGCCCTGCCCCGCCCGGCTGGCGCGGCAGCGCTCAAGATCTACCGCGCTGGTGCCAGCGACTGGGAGGTCTTCGGCGATCTGGCGGCTGACCGACCGCATGGCGAGCGGATTCGAGCGCTGCCGCGCGCTCTGATCAGCTATCTGCGCGGCGAAGCTCCGCCCGTGGCGACCGCCCAAGACGGCAAGGTCTGTATCGAAATGATCTTAGCTGCCTACGCCTCGGCGCGTGAAGGACGTCGGATCACGCTGAGTTAGCGTTGGCAGCCCGTGGGAAGGATGCAGCGCATGAAACTGCCCACAATCGTTGTGGTGGCTATCGATACCCTGCGACCCGACCATCTGGGTTGTTACGGCTACGAACGGCCGACATCGCCCCATATCGACGCGCTCGCCGCCGAGAGTGTGGTCTTCGACCAAGCCATAGCCGCCGGTATCCCAACGATGCCAGCCTTCACAACCATGAGCAGCGGCCTGCATCCTTACCGCCACGGCATCGTTTCGCACGCAGGCAAACGCCGTTTGGCAGAAGATATTGTGTTGTTGCCCCAGTTAGCTCAGGCGCGCGGCTATGTGACCGCCGCCTGCGACAATCTGGTGGTGCAGGGCGAAGGGCGCGGCTCGTGGTTTGCGCGCGGCTACGATCACTATTCGGGCTTTCTCTACAAGCCCTTCAGCGATCAGAGCCGCCAGATCACCGATCGCGCCATCGCCTTTCTCGATAGCTACGCCCAACAGCCGCTCTTTCTGTTCGTGCACTACTGGGATCCGCACACGCCCTACGGCCCGCTCCCGCCCTTCGACACGCTGCACTATCGGCCCGGCAGCGGCCCCTACGAGCTGAGCCAGGTCGAAGCGCTGGCGCCCGAATACTACAAGGCCTTTTTGGACGATATGAAGCTGCGCCATCGCGACGACTACGCCTATGTGGTCGCACAGTACGACGGCGAGATCAGCCAAGTCGATCAGCAGGTCGGGCGTTTGGTCGAGACCATCAAAGAGCGCGGCGCTTGGGACGATACGATCTTTGTGCTGCTTTCCGACCACGGCGAATGTTTCGGCGAAGGCGGCTTCTTCTTCGATCATCACGGTCTCTACGATGCGGTCACGCGCATCACACTGATGATGCACCTGCCCGATTGTCGGCCGCGCCGCATCGGAGCACTGGTGTCGAGCGAAGATCTGCTGCCGAGCCTGATCACGCTGGGCGATCTCGAAGAGCCGCCCTACGAGCTATCCGGCTACGATCTGACGCCGCTGATCTACGGCGATTGCGAGGCCGTGCGCGAACGTGTGATCAGCGTCGAGTCCTCGCGTCAAGCGTCGCTCGCGCTGCGCACCCCAAACTGGAAGCTGATCCTGCCGATCGTGCGCGATGCCCAAGGTCAGCCTCTGCCCGACTTTTATGGGCGAGAGCGCGATCCGGCCCCCTTGCTCTTCGATCTGCGTAACGATCCGCACGAGCGGATCAACCGTGCAGCCCACGAACCAGAGCGGCTGAAGACGATGTTGGGCGAGCTTGCCGAGTGGCGGGCCGAAATGGCGGCCCTCACCGGCGAGCCAGACCCTATTTTGAATCAAGGTTTAAGTCTCCACTACGACATCTTTATGCGACGGTTGCTTGCGCGGCGTTAGTCTAAGATGTTCGGCTATGGTGGCTGAGGAGAATTGCATGAACCCGTCTCGACCAATGTCGCGTCGCAGCGCCTTACGCCTTTTGAGCGGTGCAGGCGCCTCGTTACTTTTGGCTGCTTGTGGCAGCTCATCTTCTTCAACATCGGCTTCAACATCGCCTCCCGCAAGCGGCGGTCAAACTGCCAGCGGCGGCGTTCTGCGCATCGCAGAGATCTCCAATCCGCGCACCTTCAACCCACTGCGCCAAAACAACTTCTGGTCGTGGGGCGCGATCTACGATAGCTTGCTGCGCTACAACCCGGCTGGCGAACTGGTGCCGCATCTAGCCGAAAGCTACACCATTAGCGAGGATGGCACCAAGGTCTCGATCAAGCTGCGCTCGGGCGTGAAGTTCCACTCGGGGCGCGAGTTTAGCTCTGAGGATGTGGCTTGGGTCTTCGAGAAGCTGAAAGAGCCTTCGACCGGCGCGCTCTTCCGCACCTTCGCCCTAGCCGTGGTCGATATCGAGACGCCCGACGCGACCACCATCAATCTGACCTTCGAAAAGCCCGAAGCGGGCATTCTCGACCTGTTGGGCAACTTCTACATTCCCGACAAGGAGATTTACGACGATCTCGACCGCAAAGGCGGCGGCACCGGACCCTTCGAATTCGTCGAGTTCATTCCCGATGAGAAGGTGGTGCTCAAGCGCAACGAAAACTACTGGGGTGCCAAGGCGGCCCTCGACCGGATCGAGGTACAGATCTTCGGCGACCGCCAAGCCGCGACCGCCAATCTCGAATCGGGCACGATCGATATTGTGCCGCTGACCCTGCAAGACTACGTGCGCCTCTCCGAGGGCAACGCCTACCAAACGCCCAAGATCATCGGCGCCAGCATGTTCAACATCTGGCTCAACACAACCTACGAGCCGTTCAGCGACAAGCGCGTGCGCCAAGCTATGGCTTTCGCCCTCGACCGCGAGCGCTTCAACTCGACCATTCTGCTCGGTCAGTCGCAGGCGACCTGCAACCCGCTGCCCAGTCACCACTGGGGCTTTATGCCCGATCTCGACACGACCTACGCCTTCAACCTCGATAAAGCCAAGGCGCTCTTGGAAGAGGCGGGCTATCCTAACGGCTTCGAGGTTTCGGTCAATGTGAGCAGCCAGAGCCGCGAAGGCATGGGTATGGTGCAGATCTTGCAGTCCGATCTCGAGAAGATCGGCGTGAAACTGACGATCGACGCCAAAGACGAGCCGCGCTGGGCCGAGGCCGCCGACCGAGGCGAGTTCCAGATCAATATGCACGCCTATGGTCGCACCAGCGCCGACCCCAGCCTGCTCTTCAAGGGCACGACGGCTTGGCGTCCCGATGCCAACCCGACAGGCTTCGCCGATCCGGCCTATCTGGAGCATATCAACGCGCAGGCCGAGGTGATCGACCGCGAGCAGCGCAAACCGCTCTTGAAAAAGCTGATCGAGTATGTTCAAGACCAGAGCTTTGTGATCCCGATCGCGGGCAGCGTAACGGCCTACGGCGTCGCTAACAAGGTCAAAGGTCTGGAACTGTTGCCGGTCGGCATTGTGGCCTATATGGAAATAGTCTCGCTCTCGTAGCGGCCAAACACGTGATCAACGATGGTAGCATTTATTCTACGCCGTCTGCTCCAAGCGATCCCTGTGCTCATTCTCAGCTCGATCGTGGTCTTTCTGATCATTCGGGTTGTGCCGGGCGACCCTGCCCGCGTGGTTCTGGGCCTCGACGCTTCCGAGGAAGAGCTGGCAGCCAAACGCAGCGAACTCGGCCTCGATCAGCCGCTTCCGGTGCAGTATTTCCGCTGGCTGGGGCGGGTGGCCCAAGGCGATCTGGGCAATTCGCTGGTGAACCGCTTCCCAGTGGCGGAGCTGGTGCGCGATAAGCTGCCCGCCACCTTGGAGCTGGCGATAGCCTCCTTCCTGCTTTCGGTGCTGATCTCCTTGCCGCTGGGAATCTTCGCGGCGCTCTATGCGGGCAGTTGGGGCGACTACCTGACCTCAGTGGTGGCGGCGTTCTACCTTGGCACGCCCAACTTCTGGATCGGCATGCTCTACATTATGCTCTTCTCGGTCTTTTTGGGCCTGCTGCCGCCCAGCGGTCGGGTCGCCTTCTTCAACGATCCGCTGCTTGCACTGCGCCATCTGGCCCTGCCCGCCCTGACCTTGGCCCTGCCAGCCGCCATGGTGCAGATGCGCTTTATCCGCGCGACGATGCTCGATGTCTTGGGGCAAGACTACATTCGCACCGCTCGCGCCAAAGGCTTGCGCGAACAAACCATGGTGCTGCGCCACGCTCTGCGCAACACCCTCATTCCAGTGGTAACGGTTCTGGGCATTCAGTTCGGCAATCTGCTGGGCGGCGCGGTGATTGTCGAATCACTCTTCGCCTGGCCGGGCGTGGGGCGCATGCTGGTCGACTCGATCGGCAATCGCGACTACGCCATCACCCAAGCTGGTCTGCTCTATCTGGTAGGGTTGTTTATCGTGGTCAATCTGGTGGTCGATCTGCTCTACGGTTTTATCGACCCGCGCACCCGCAGAGGAGGCTCGTAAATGACGAATCCCTCTTCGGCCCAACTCGATAGCTCGCGCCCCGTTCCGCACAGCCCAGAGCGCGAAGTCGCTCGCGTTGGCATGCTACGCCTGACGCTGCGCCGCCTGCTGCGCTCGCCCTCGGGCCAGATCGGGCTGGTCTGCTTTGCGATCGTGTTCTGCGCTGGCCTGTTCGCGCCGATTCTCGCGCCCTACGATCCGATCGAGCAGTTTATCGGCTCTGAGCTGCAGCCGCCTTCGGGCCAGTATTGGCTCGGCACCGACGAGCTGGGGCGCGACTTGCTCAGCCGCATTCTGTACGGGGCGCGTTTGGCCCTGCTGGTAGGCGTGGTCGCGGTCGGCGCTGGCTCGCTGATCGGCGTCTCGCTCGGCATGCTGGCTGGCTACCTCGGCGGCTGGTTCGAGAGCGTCACCATGCGCCTCTGGGATACGCTCTTGGCCTTCCCGGGCGTACTGATCGCCATCGCGATCTCGGCTATGCTGGGGCCGGGCGTCTTCAACGTCGGCTTGGCGGTCGCGATCATCAGCCTGCCCGGCTACGCTCGCTTGGCACGCGCGGGGGTGCTGGCCGAGCGCGAGAAGGAGTATGTACTGGCGGCCCGCAGCCTAGGCGTCCCAGTGCCGACCATCATCTTTCGCCACATTCTGCCCAACATTTTGCCGCCCATCCTGACCCAAGTCGCCTTGGGCATGGCCAGCGCGGTCTTTCTGGAAGCCGGTCTGAGCTTCCTCGGTTTGGGCGCCCAACCGCCCGAGCCATCGTGGGGCGGCATGCTGGCCGATAGCCGCACCTATATGCGCCAAGCCGCTTGGTACGGCATCGCGCCCGGTCTGGCGATCACACTCTTTTTGATGGGGCTGAACTTCTTGGCCGACGGCCTGCGCGACGCGCTCGACCCAACCCGCCGGATTTAGCTGCACCACTGAGGCAGCGAGACACTGAGTCACAGAGTTTTTTAAAGAGTTTGGAATTATGGGCTTAAGCGCTATGCCGATTAAGCCATACCTTGTCCTTTGGCAAGCCGCTCACGTACCCGGCCCTTCGACAAGCTCAGGAACCGCTTGCCGAACCACAGCCAACGTCTTTTCTCCATCTTTTTTCTCAGTGCCTCAGTGCCTCAGTGGTGAAAATAAGCGTTGATCTTGGCTTCGACTGGCTCAGCCAACGTCTTTTCTCCATCTTTTTTCTCAGTGCCTCAGTGCCTCAGTGGTGAAAATAAGCGTTGATCTTGGCTTCGACTGGCTCAGCCAACGTCTTTTCTCCATCTTTTCTCTCAGTGCCTCAGTGCCTCAGTGGTGAAAATAAGCGTTGATCTTGGCTTCGACTGGCTCAGCCAACGTCTTTTCTCCATCTTTTTTCTCAGTGCCTCAGTGCCTCAGTGGTGAAAAGGTGAAAATTAGTTTTTGGGGCGCTGTAGCCATTCTCCCCCTCGCCTGCGAAGCGGGAGAGGGGGTCGGGGGGAGAGGGCCAATCAGCCGAATGGATGGAAAGGACTCTGATAGCCGAAGGCGGACGCGGTAAGGACTGAATGGGAGGATAGGAGCTTTTACGCCTGAAAGTGATGAACATGGGCGCAGAGATGGACTCGCCAGTTTAGGGAGGACATAAAAAGGGCCGACGCTGCTAGGCCGCAGCTTAACGGGAGATCGCCCGTTAACGCAGCACTAAAGCGCCGACCCGTATTAAAACGCGAATAAAACTGAAGCTCAGGCGAGCCAGCAACCACTGGTGACAGGTCTGTTTGAAGAGTGGCAGGCTAGCGAGTCGCCAGTTCCGGAGCTTACGCAGCTTCGCGAAAGTAGTGGCCACTTAACAGTTCAAACACCAGTTGGTCAAGGATGGTCTCGGCCTCGTGATAGCTGCGAGCGAAACCTACTAACTCGTCATCAAGATACATCGCATAGTCACGTGTTTCACGATCATACACAATTTCTTTGCGGTACATACTCGTAATCCTTCTGTGACCGATGATCCACGGCTGGAACCCCAGATCATCCTCATACTGGTTTTCTCGTATCTACAGTATAGCACACGTGTTCTACAAATGCAATACCCCAATTTTTGAAGACTTTTGCGAATCTCGCTGCGCGCTATTGGGCTTTGCCATGCACTATTACGCGGAATCGGGTCTTTTTGTTTCAGCCCGACACTAATCTCCACTTTTCTAAAAATGTGCCATTTTGAGCGAACACGAAAAAGTGTTCTAGTCTCGAGGTGGGCGCTGTGGGAGGTAGAGCTCGAGGGCGAGCAGCAGGGCTTGGAAGGTATCCTCGGCCGCATGGGGAACGCCGAAGCCGTCAAGGCGTTCCAGCGCGATGCAGCCATGCAGCATGCTGCGCAACATACGCACAGCTTGGCGGCTCTGCTCTTCATCGAGTTGATAGGCATCGAAGGCGCGCCGCATAATGTCGACCACTCTGCGCCCGCTCGCTCGCCACTCCTGGTCGTGGCTGGCGGGCGCCGCTTGGGCCGCTTCGTAGAGGCCTGGATGAGCTTGGGCGAAGTCGCGCAGGGCGTAGGCCAGCCCGTGCAGCGCCTCACGGCCTGACTTGCCCATAATGGCCTGTCCGAGCTGTTCGCCGATCAGGTCGAGGGCGCGCAAGGCTAAGGCGCGGCGCAGGGCGGCTAAGCTGTCGATGTAGTGGTAGAGGGTGGGAGTGCGCACCTGAAGCTGGGCCGCCAACAGCGACATACTGAGGTTGTGAAGGCCGTGTTGGTCGCTGAGATCGCTGGCGATCTGCAGCACTTTCTCGCGGCTCAGACCCGCTCGCTGGCTCATGGTCTAAACCTCTCGCTCTAAAGCGTAGACCGAATCGCTTAGAAAGTGATGGAGGTGTTGCAGAAAACGCTCCGGCATCTCGACATAGGGGTAGTGGCCAGCGCCTTCGAAGAGCTGGACGCGCGCGGAGGCGCGGCGCATGCGTTGGGCCAGCTTGTGGGCCTCGCCAGCGGGATCAGCGAAATCGCGATCGTGGCTGCCCATACAGATCAGGGTCGGCACGCGAATGGTCTCGATCTGGCTATCCCACTCGCCGACCTCGCTAAACAGCAGGCGCAGGGCGCGCAGGCGCTGAGGGTCGCTCAGCATATGGGAGACCTGCTTGCGATAGGCGGCGAAGTCGAGCGGCTTGCGACGATAGAGCGTGCTCTGGAATTGCAAAAAGGCCATGCGCCCGAAGAGCGGATTGAGGGCCAAATTGCCGATCACTTGGAGCTTCCAAGCGGGAGCTGCTTGGGCAAACGAGCCGTTTAGCACCAGCCCGTCGATTCGCTCGGGGGCTTGGCTGGCCGCCACCACCGCCGCCGCGCAGCTAACCGAGGACGCGATCAGGGTCGCTGAGCGCTCGCCTAGCTCGTCTATAAGCGCCAAGATATCGCTTGCTACAGCTTGGGCCGAATAGCTCGGCCAGCTGGAACTAGAATCGCCCAAACCGCGTAGATCTATAGTAGCAACTCGGTAGCCGCTGGTCGCTAGACAGTGGTCGATATAGCGATAGCTTGAACGTAGATCGCCTCCAGCTGGCAAACAGATCAGCAGCGGCCCTTTACCTTGAACTTCATATGCTATACGTCCTTGGGATCGCTCAAGGTAGCTAGTCATCTTCCAACATCCTTCTTACATATGTTTTTCTAATATGATTAGATAGTAGCTTAATATCATTAGAATTAGATCCTACTACAGATGTAAGTATAATCTTTGGAAGAACTAAATTACGAACCAATAATAATTCCGGCTAGGCCGAGCACAATCAGAGCAGCGGCGATTAAACGTCGTTTTGTGTCGCCCTCTTTCAACAACCCTTGGCCCATGATCGCCCCAAAGAGAATGCTGGTTTCGCGCACAGGCGCAACGATGCTGGCGTTGCTAAAGGTCATCGCGCTCAATACGATCACATAGCCCATAAACATCAGTATACCTACTGCCATTGCCGAGGCTTTGTGTTTGCGCCACAACTCAGTGATCTGGGCGCGTTGGCTAAAGGCGACTGGGGCCAGCGCTACGGTGCGTAAGAGCACCACGCCGTAGTAGAGCAGGATCGGCGCAAGCCCGATCGTTGTCACCGATGTTTTGTCCCAAAGCGTGTAGCTCATAATGCAGACCCCAGTCGCAAGACCGTAGGCGATGCTGGCGCGATGATCGCCTTTGTTGGCGGCACCCGCTTTGGCCGAGCTGGTGGCGATCAGCAAAATTCCGCTCAACAAGATCAGCGCTCCGGTGCCGCTCAGCAGCGATAGCGATTCGCCCAAAATCAGTACGCCGCCCACCATCGCTCCGCCCGCCCCGCAGCCGCGTGCGATCGGGTAGACCAGCGAGAAATCGCCGATTTTATAGCCGCGCTGCAGAAAGAAGAGGTAGGAGGCTTGCAACAGGGCGCTGACGCCGATCGCGCCCAAGGCGGCCCATGTGAAGTGCGGTCGATCGAAATAGATGAAGATCAGTACAACCGGCGCCCAGAGACAACTGCCACAACAGTCGCATAGCCATGTAAAAGCGCTACCGCCAGCAACCCGTTTGGAAAGGAAGTTCCAAGTTGCATGCAGTAGCGCCGCAAAGAGAACGAGAACCAGACCGATCAGACTCATAATCAACCCCGATACAGCTGCGATGCGCAATACATCGATCGTGGAGCTGATTATATGCGAGAAGCATCGCTTAGGCTAACGACGGGCACGAGCCTGATCGCGCTGTTGTTGCAGATTGACTACTTCAGCCACTTCGTAGCGTGTAGGTACCACATCAGTCACGGGGCGTAAGTTGAGCATACTCGGGAAGGCGCCGCTGCGACCGTGGATCTCGGCGACTAAAGCCAAGGCCAAGGGCGCCAAGCCGGGCGGGTTGATCACAAAGGGCGTGGTCTGCCATTCGTGCGAAGAGAGCTTGGCAGCATGGGCCAAGTCGCGCGCTACCTCGCTCAGAGGAATGCTGCGATCGATATGGACCTTAATATCGCGCAATTCGAGCTGTTCGACCTGCAACAGCGCCATAATCTGCTTCTGCTGATCTTCGGTCAGCGGATGGCTAAAATTCAAAATCAACATATCGTTCCTCAATTATCAACCTGGAAATGCATAGGAAGGGAAGGATAACCATCTTCATATTTCAGCATATATTGCATCGGATACTTAGTGCCACATGCAAGCACCATTCCAGCTGTCATCGCCTTTGTGCCGCTCGTGATATCGCAGATCAGCTCGTCGTTGCGGAACTCACCAGCAAGCTCTATCTCCTGTAAAAGCTTCTGCGTACAATTTCGAACCTCAAGTGGATCGCTGCCATTTTCGACAATATGAATACTACAAGGAAGCTTATATCGTTCAAATCGTTCCTTCAATTGGTAGGCCGTTGGCTCCGAAGACTGCTTATTTCTAGCCGAAGTCGCGATCAACCAACAGTGACGTAAAGTGCGACGATGGTAGTCAATAGCTTGATACGAGGCGAGATCTTCTAACCGTTGACCCCCATTAGGCATACTTACCGCCGTAATCAAACCTTTGGCCAGAGGTGGTGGATTCGCTTCCAGATGCCTAGCATCAAACATGGATTGTGTCCGGCTCAGAACCAAACCCTCCACCTGTTTTCAGCTTCTCGTATTTGAAGAATAAGGTGGGCAGGAGCATCAGCAAAGCCATAGCTCGCCACTTGTTGACGCAAAATATCTAGCCTTTCCGACCATGTATCGATCAGCTCGTGCATATTTGAATCGCTCATGCTTAGCCTTTCGTTATGGGTTATGTGTTAACTGAGCTTCAAGCTCTGGATCGATCCTTAGTAGTGTCCTGTGAACCCAACCTATTACCGCTTGCTCTGTTTTCACCTCCAGCCATTGGCCATCCGCAGATATGCCAAGCAGTTCCAGCTGATCACCTACTTCGACCAGTTGAAGCACTTCGGCCTGCAGCGAAGGCTGCGCGCGCAGATTGCCACCATGGCCCACCACTGCTATGGCTCGCGCTTCAAGAGGCTCCGCAGTCGCTGTAGGCTCCGGCAGCGAAGTGGGCGACGCTACAGGCGATGCTGTGGGCGCTGCCGTCTGCGAGCGTGCTAGGCTGCTCGCAGACGGCAGATAGCTCGGTGCAATCAAGGCAACCGGCAACATCACCAGATTGAAGATCGCTAACCCTACAAAGAGCATTCGGGCCGCCCGCCGCTGTTTGATCAGGTAGTCAGGCTGCGTCCGGCTACGCTGCAAAGGCGCGATCAATGCGCCGAGCTGCGCCCCGTCCCAGATCTCGATCGGTTTGTCTTTGATCCATTCCCACGTCTGCCACGAGACTCGCCCGGTCGTAACTAACAGGGCTCGATCGAGCTGTTTAGCTTGCAGCGTCCCATACAGCTCGCGGATATAGTGCGGGGGCACAAGATCTTTGTAGCGTTTACACTGCACAACATAACGCAGCCCATCTTTAGTGGCATACAAATCGACACCCTCATCGCCCGAGCCACCCACTCGCCTTACATCGCTCCAGCCCAGCGATAAAAGCAGCGTTTCGATATAGTGCTCGAATTGAGTCGGCTGCAACTGGCGGGCCTGATCTGTCAATAGATGGCGATAGGCGTTCTCTTTGGATCGCAGACGCAAGCGCCAGATGCCAAAAACAATCAGCGAAATGGTCAGGCTAGCACCAATAATGATCCAAGTAAGATTCTGAGGGTTGGTGGCAAGCCATGCCCAGATCTTGCCTCGTAGGAAGTAGCCCAAGATCGCCGCTGCAACTATGCCTCCTGCAATGCTGTCTTCTTCTCTGTTACGTCTTCTACGTCGTGCCATTGTTCAGCCTTTTATGCGAATATAGCGCCAGAGCGATCCTTCGCAACTAGCGCTATGTCTTCGCTTGCTAGCAAGTATACTTATTCGTCGTTAAAAAGGTTGAATAAACTGCGAACGCGCCTCCCAAACCTGTCCATCTTCGCTATACAGCTCTAACAGCCGTGAATAAAGCTCTTCTGCAACTTGGGCAAAGCTCTCGAATTCGTTTTGAGTAATCAGACGGTAGCCGTGGGCAAGGATACTATTGTTGCGAGTTTCTGTTCGAACTTCTATATCAACCCAATTGTAATTCTGGAGAAAAGGGTCATCTAATGCTGCTAGTAAGTTATATGAAGCGAATAAGCCTGGTTTTTTACTAGGTAAATCAGTTGCTAATTGTGTTCTATCATTGGGTTGACGTCGTCTTCTCGCATCGATAACCAATCTGTGCTTATTAATGTATCTGTTCTTTAAATCATTTTTCGCTATTTGCTGGCCAGATTGAGGATCGGTTATTTGAGAATAGTCAATATCCGAAGCGAGACAATGATATGTAGCTAGTCGATGTTGGCTTATTAGCTCAATAGCACGATATTGGTAAAGAGCAGCAACATCATAACGTTCATTACTAGCACGGCGTTTGGCGATAGAACGTAATGTGCTCAATAGATGCAAAATCTTGTTTTTATCTGCAAGCACACTTAGTTTGCTGTTTCTATCATCGCTACCAACAGTAGAGGTTATTTCCGACAGCTCTTGTGCACTATTCAGTTGCTCTTGAAGTTGATGAATATATGAGTGAAGCGCCGAATCGTGATTGATATTGTTAAGTACTGCTGCTAGCTTTACAGCCGCCTTCTTAAAGTCTAAGACCTCCCAAGCATCATAGGCTTCACTTAGATCGGCATAGAGCTGATAACGTTGAGCCTCAGGGACTTCTTTGGCCAGCTTAGCAAAGATACGCTGCGCCCCATTGTAATCATGGCTACGGTAGAGCCGTTTAGCCTCCTCGGCTTCAAGATCACCAAAGACCTTATAAGGATTGGGAACAAATTCAATACGTTGAGAGCCTTCAATGATTTTGTTATTTTGGTATTGGCTTGTAATATAAATACTTGATAGATCTAACACATGCGCTGATTTTGCAGCTCCTACTGTCATTGTAGACATACCGCCAGTTAAATCGAGAAATATCTCTGATTGTTTTATTCCTAAACCTTTCCAGTAATCAAAAATATCTCGAACCCCTTCATAAATTGCCGTTATAGAACTATGATCTCTCTGGAAAAAACCAGGATTGATTGGTGGTCTTTGCTCTTCCTGTGTATCTGTATATGGCCAAGTATTAACAGGACAACGAAGCTCATCGATATCAATCAGGTGTTTTAGTTTCGAAACCACGTTTTGAGGAAATACCCTAGCTGTTTGGCTAGTAACTAAAAATGCTATCCGCTTAGGATTGAAAACTGCAATAAGGAGAGCTGCAGTATTTGCTTGTCCAGATCCTAGAATGATAAGATTATCAACTTCTAACTTCTGCTCTTGTTTAAGTTTCCTGTAAATATAGGGCAAGATATTTCTTGTATAGAAATCATCTTGCATTTTTCGGTCTTGTTTTGCTATATCCTCATACTTCCTTACTAGTTCAACAAATTCCTCGTTTTGCATCAGATTCATTAATAGCCTCCTTTTTCCACGATTTCAAAAATCTCCCAGGCTCCTTCATCAAGTAGACCAACTTTTACTTTGTCTCCAAATTCCAACGTATTGACAATGTTAAGGTCGATTTTTGGTCTTGAGCCGTCCCTATTCTTTAAAAAACCTTTTTTCGAGCTGACAGCTGCTTCCAATATCGCTTTATTGAGACCACCAACTACGCCTTCAACTACTTCTAGATATGTATGCTTTGAGGCTTGTTCTGAAGCAGAACTCGTTTGTGAACTATCCTCGGCTTCAATCTCTTCTCTAAATTTCATCCGCCCATAACCGCTGCTAGTTTTCGCTCCAACACCTAACTCACAAAGCGCCTTTGCGAGAATCTGAAAAGCAGCTTTCACCCAATCATCCGGTCCAGCCAAAGCGATTAAATACTCTCCCGTAGCGCTTATAAAAGGAATGGGTGTAGGATCATCCCAATCAGCAGGCGGAACAATATCCTTTTTATCTTCTTGCTGAGTTTCACGATAATATTCTGGGTGATGAACAGTAATTACATCAGGCCAGAGCGCTTGATGCTGTTTTGTATCTTGATTCACATACCCGGAATTTGGAACATACAATGCATCAAAGAAGGTTACATAACCCTCAGTAGTAGTATCACCGAACATAACCTTATGGGCAGCCGCATAATTTTCGCTCATTTCCTCAGCAGTTGTTCCAGCTTTACGCCATCTATCGTCTTTTAAAAAACGATGAGCATAGGCTGCAGCTAAACCCTTAAGAGCGCTGCCTGGAATGTAAGGCACTCCATAGGTGCGATGCAGGGTGATACTGTTTTCCCAAGCGCTTTCAGAACCAAGGCCAACTACCAGCCGACCTGTTGCTTTAGCTTCTTTCAGAACGCAGTTATTTTGAAGCTTAAGGGCAGCTTTCCAACGTCGGTAAAAGTTTTGATAACCAGCTGGTTCTTTAATCTGTTGACAGGCTTGATTTAACAAAATTTTTGTGGGATGTTGTTCATTAGAAGCGACGCTCTCCCCTTTTTTGAGCTGTGCTGTAAGCATACGATCAAGCCAAAGACCAGCATGTGCATCTTTCTGAGGACTAATATCTAAAGCTGAGATACGGTCTCGCATTGATTTAATCATCGCTTCCTCCAGCGGTGATATCTGCGTCAAGCAATGAAGAGGAAAACCGTTTAAACCAGAGTAATGCTTCGATACAAGCCTCAGTTAATCGCATGTATTCATCGAACTCTACTGTCCTGCTTTGCTCGCTGAGTACATTCTGAAGCTGCCCAACTTCTTTTAGGGTCTTTTCAAGATCTATTAAAAGTTTATACTGAGGATCCTCTTTAGCGTGACGCGCTTCTACAAAAGCAAGTGCTTGGGCTAACCCTGAAGTGCGAATAAGTACGGGTAATTTATGCGCCATTGAGCCATACTTATCTCTAAAATCTTTATCTTTTAATCTATAGTTTTTTACAAGCTCATACACCGTACTTGCATAGCGCTGCTCACGAGTTAGAAACTGTTCGCTCATTATTTGCCTCCCACTAAAGAAAACCGGCAGAGTCCACGTCCCACGGTCGCCTTACCACCAAATTGCATCACACCTTGAGCGAGATCTTTGAGCCAAGCTGTCAAATCTACACCTTGTAGCTCAAGAGCTTTTTTAGTAGGACTTAGCGTCATCACACCATAAAGCAGGCTCTCAGCTGGCAACGCTTCTTCGTACCAAAGCGCTCCTTGTGCAACCGTTTTGGTCTCTGTATCAAGCCGAATACGAGCAACGATCTCGGTGGAATTGCGCAGCAGGAAGTTCATAACGTCGTCATGAACAATGGCAAAATGTTGTTTAAGTAGCTCCTGTTGTTCCGGCTGTCCTTGGAAGATATGTTCATAGAGCCAGTTATAGAAGCGCTTGGCCTGTTCGTTATCGTGGCACTTAAGATCAAGATCTTCTAATACAACTACATCGTCTTTCACCTTGAAGTCAGGGTCAGCAACCCAGATCGCGTCACGTTTAGCAAGATGAGGAATTGCTGGAAGCTGTTCTGTAGAATAAATTCCTCCAGATGTGATATCGCGCACAAAACGCGAGAGGATATAAGGCGAGCTCACCCAAGCGAAGGTGCCACGCAGAGAACGGACAGGAAAGAGGAGCAAGCGAGCGTCGCCAAGTTGCAATGAGCCTGCCTGTTCATCTGCCCTTTCAGTAGGTGGGCCGAAGAGAGCAAAAGTAACATTGCGCTTATGCTTTACCTGAGGATCGATTTCTTCTTCCTTTTTGCCTTTCTCTACCCATGGCATGGACTTATCGCGGAGTACGCCCTTAATAGATGAACCCGCTAGATAGGGAATACCTGTAGCCTTTTCGCGCGCGATAGGCAGATCGATCACCCCAGTGCCCTGGCCTGTACCTGCATGTAGCGGTGAGAGTGCATGCAGAAAATAGAGATGGGTATTAGTCATTGTTATTGCTCCTTACAAACTGAATAAAGGCTGAAATAACATCAGGGGCATTCTGTATTTGTGTTGGAATACTAAAACCATAATCATCGATGGTTAATTCTTTAGGTAAATTTGTATTCATTAATTTCAACGCTATACCTATGAACTTTCCATCTCGGCAAGCGATTGGGCGAAGGATAACAGGGCTTGCTAGGCGTTGTTGTTGTTTGCCTCGTAGGGTGGCCTTTTCAATATTCTCCTCCGAACGATATACTTTTTTCAGATTTTGGTATGCTATTGGCAAACCAAGATAAGCACGTTGGAAGTTAGTTATATTAGTTTTGTAATTATTGTTCCTGAATAGCTGTCGCAATGTTTCAATATCTCTTTTACGAAATGGTATTTCATCCTTTCTTGAACGAAAAGACTTGAGCTTATCTGATAAAATCTTCCATATATAAATAGGATTATCTTTAGCTGAAATTATGCTAAAAAATGGATTATTAGATAACATTGGAACATCATCTATACTAAAATCATTTTTAATATATGTATTTGAGTTTTCTGAAAGCCATTTAGAGAATTCTGAGAGTGTCGATGGGGGTAATTCGCTGTCGCTGCATAAGCGCTTTAATGCTCCAAATCCTCGGCGTGTACGTGCTCCAATACCTCCAAATGTTTCCCAAGCCCAAAGAGCTGCTTTTATATCATCAGATATATCGTTTGGATAAGTTAATACAATCGTAAAGCTTACATCATTAAAGAGCGAAGCAATTGGTGTATTCATGCCACATGCCTCAATAGCCTCTTTTGTAGGCTTTAGCGGAAATACTGCATACTCAGGGATATCATCCTTATTCTTGAATGCCTGTAATTCACCTTTTTTATTTCTTGCTATTCTATATGGTTTAATTTCACTACCTTTTGAAGAATTTATCATTTTGATATTGACTTTAGAAGATCCACTAATAACTTTGCCCTTCTCGTCAAATTTTGCTGCAGCACCCCAGATTGCATCCTCTGCCTTTTTCAGTTCCTCAATTGTTGCAAACTGTCCACCGCGAGTAGCTCGCCACCAAAAGCGTAGCTGACCGCGGATCTCTGTAGCCCGAATCACTGTCACAGGATCAGGAGTATTTGGCTCTACACCCCCACCAAACAGCGGAGTGATCAGTTTATACTCACGAGTTTCAACGATCATTTTTTCAGCAAACGATGATCGGATTTCTGGAGGGGTTTCCATATCTTTTGGTAATTTGCGCTCTGCCATCTTATTACTCCTCTTTCCAAAGGCCAAGCACTGCCAAGCCAAATCCATCGCGCCGCCACTGTTCGCCATCGCTGACATTCTGTAGCCAGACCGCCTCGCACCAAGCTGCGATATCAGTGCCTTCGGCGAATGTAACGTAGTAGACGCTGCCAGCCGGAGCGAGCCGAGTGGAGGCTTTAGGGCGGTTAGATGCGAAGTCCCAGCCCGATACGGTTTGGTAGCGAGAATTAACCACTCCTTTTAGGGTGGCAGTGACACCTGCGAACGTCCATTGCATTTCGGGGCGAAAGCCATTAGTAAAATAGGCCGGGGTGAGCAGAATAACGCGCGCCTGCTTATCTTTACAGATCTGCCCGATAATCTTCGCTTTACATCCTTCAAAGAAGAGCTCTAAGGAAGACTCGCTTTTTCGCCAATGCATTAGACGACGCTCGCCGCCGAGAGGAGCAAGCCCACCCTCGAAACGTTCAATGTTGTGCTTAAAATCGACAGCTAGGGCCAGACGATGAAACGTCTTGCGATACTCATCATCCTCTTGCTTCTCGACCCGCACAAACTCTAAGCCACTGGTCAGATAAAGCAGCCCATCTTCGCCGGTTTGGGTGTCTTTATTGATGCTGACATGCATGCGGACATCTCTGTGCAGGGCTTTAACACCAGATTTTTTAAATTCGTCTGTTATAGGCGCATCTTCTGGCTTCTCAAGCCACTTGCAGAATTCGCTTTTATGCCAAAAAGAGGGAGCATCTGAATAAGCTTTGCCTTTCACCCTCTCTTTTGGGCCGATATAGCACAAATCATGGGGCTGATTACTGATTGAGCTGTTAAGATCCTCTTGTGGCGCTAACCAGACCCGGCGTATAGTTTGCGAATCGCTATCGCTATAAATCAGGGCGTCAGCAGGGGCAGGAAGATAATGCGCTTTAATAGCACCGTCCTCGTTGAGCTCTATCAGCAATGGGCCGTGAATGGTCATTTGTAGCAGCTCATCGATACGTGTTTTGTCAAATTCTCCACTCGTTGTTCCCGCGCGTGAGCGTAGTGCGCCCACCAGTGTAGAGGGAAAGGGAAAGCTAAGGCTAGTGGCCCTTGCGCCTGGGTTAGGTCCGAAAGGTCGTCCATCGCCCACAATCAGCGGGTCGCGCGGCTCAATGATCCAGATGCTCATACTGTTTCCTCCGGTTTTGCTGTAGCTTCAATAGGACCAAGCGCGCGGGCCAGCTCGCTAGCGATCACCAGCTCATTGACAAACATCTCAATATTCCACGTTGTTTTTTCTTCGTTATTTTTGGGGGGCATTTCGGCCAGTTTGAGCAGCTCACTTGAACCTTTGCCTTCCCGTTTGCGCTTGGCGATTCGTTTGGCCTCGGCCCGGAGAATGGCCGGATCTACTGCTGAACCAAGGCGTTGCCACAAATCTTCTAGCTCAAAGGCATAACCGTCGGGGATGGTATTTTTGCGGTAGAGTTGAATCAAATCACTTATATGCTGGTGAAACTGGTCTGACCAGCCGCCAACAATGGTGCGATCGCTACCACTACGTTTACTCAGGGTGATCGCCAAGGCGTTTTTACCTGGAAAGCTCTTGGCTTTCTTTTCAGCGGCACGTGCCAAATGTAACGTATCGCTAAGCGGCTCCATATAGTGCGCGATCGCGATACCGATCGAGAGAGTGGGCTTGGTGACATCGCCTAGCGCACTAAAATCGCTCCAAGCTTCATCAAATTTGCTATGCAATTCTTTGGCGCAGGAGAGCAGCGAATGGAGTGGCATCAGGGCCAGCACATCGTCGCCGCCGCTGTAGATCAGCGCGCCCCAATGGCTCTCAACGATGTCGCGCACAGAGCTGGCGAATTTATCGAGCTGCCGCGAAAACTCTTGATGTAGCTTATAGTCGCTCGCCAAGCCATCAATCGCCTGTCCCATAGCATCGCCATCGGCATGCAGAATGGCGTAATAGGGCGATGGGTGATCAGATGTTTCGATTTGTTGATAGAATTCCTTCAATGCCTTACGAGCATTTTCTAATTCTGTTGATTGACGTTTTTTCAGTTCATCAGAATCTGTTATTTCACGAAGACGTGTCTCGTAGAGAATAGAGGCATCGTAGGGCATAAAGTGAGTAAAACGACTGCTTTGTTGCACAACTTTCTCTTTTAGCTTAACTTTACTTTGAATATCTTGAAGAACATCAGCATATACATCGATCGCATGACAGAAAATGTCTTCTTTACCCGTATTATGACAATCCTCAACATTCAAAGGTTTATATTCTGAACTCGCACGAACATAGCGCCAAATAAATGGCAATGCGGCGATATGTGAAGTACTTGGAAAATCATCTTTAGTTTCTGCCAACTCGGGCCTGTACCAACGTTTAAAAAGATCGACCCCAGAGAGACGCTCAGCGCCACTGATATGAAATTTTTGCCAAAGATTATTGAGTTTCTGCTTTTTGATGGCATCATTGTCGCCACGTTGGACATAGCAGTGTTCCGGAATAACCGACTCACGCTGTCCATCGATCGACGATTTTGGTTGTCCCACCTGTGACCAACTCGGCTGCTTAAAATCGCGCGTATTTTTACGCGCCGCCAAAATACGCTCAAGTTGTTCACGAGCATTGTTGTAGTCAGTACCATTAAATTCAACTGCTGCCCAATTTATTTCAAGCAAATCATTAAGCTGTTGTTCTGCAATTTCTCGATAAAAACATGTATCCTTGAATTCATAAAGTACTTTAGTAATTTTTTCTTGAAAAATCTCTCTTATATGATTTTCAAGATCTTTTCCAAAATTTCTAATTCCATCTCCCACTGTTCCTACTTCGTCTACTTCTACTGTCGCCAAAATACGATTAACAACATCATGTTGCTTGAGATCTTCATTACCTGGAGAGGAAGAGGGAAAAATTAACTCACCTTGATGATCACGAATATAGACTGCCGCTTGGCGCGAGAGATCGCTAAGCAGTTGCGAGCCGGCCCACAGGTCGCGTGTGCGGCGAGCGGCGGCGATGAACTCTTGAACTGGGCCGATTGTCAGCAGGAAAAGGTATTGATCCATAGAGTTGTCCTTATCCTTGGCAGATGGGGCTTAATAGCTTCTGGAGCATTGATAAGTTTTCTATTAGCTTAGCAATCTTGGCCTCAAAAAAGATGCGACTCGAGTGGAGCTTTCTTTCCACTCGAGTCGCATCTTTCTCCAATCGTCTTATGCTACTCTCGCTTTTGAAGAGCGGATTTCTAGCCAATTACGGGGCTAAGACCTTCTTCTTCTGAGGCGAAGTAGTCTTTGAAATGTTCACGTAACCAGTAGTAGTCCAGTCGCTCACCTTGTGGTAATCCCCAAACGTTAGCGCACTCTTCAAAAATCACTTTTTTGTGACTATGAACAGTGCTGATAACAATTTTAAGTTTTTGGGCCACAGCCTGAGGATCGAGTCCATTGGCAAATTCACGGAGTACATCGCACTGACGTGGAGTCAATCGAGTAATGACTTGATGACAGCGCTTCTGCTCGACCTGATCATAGCGTTTTTGATTGGTAGCACGTAGTTCCTTAGCGCTTATTGCTTGTTCTCCCCGTAGCCAAGGCAACATATGACCCCAAGTCTGAAGTGGGACTTGAATTAATCGAATCTCGTTGGGTGCATCGATATGGAGGTATGAGCCACGATTGCTTAGTTCGCGTATGTGATCTGAAGAGTAGAGGTGCCAAACGCGATCGGTTTTTGTAAAGTAGAGCTGAGCCGCAGACAAGGCGAGCATGCCAAGCAGGCGGCGCCCTCCGGTGATACAAAGGTGAATGCGTTTCTCTTGTTGTTTATAGCTAGGTAAGAGATTGTGAAATGTATCGAAAACAGCATCAGCCTCTAGATCGGATCGAATATCCTCCACGATACTACCATTGTATCTAATGCGAAGAGCGCTGTAACGCATCGGTCGGCCTGCATAAGAGTTATTGCTGAATTCGCGATTAAGGGCCCGAATCGCTTGGGGGACGCGCTCAGTTTGACCAGAAAGATAAACGACAACTGTTTCGTCGATCTGTTCACCCTGGGCCAAAAGCGTATCGAGTGCAAGCGTAACAACTTGAGGTTGCGCACCTAAAGTGGCAATAAACACACTTTTGACTTGCGTATTCATGAGACGAATTCCTTAATACTGTGGAGGCTGTTAATGACGTTGATATTTCCGGCGATCGCTATTGGAGGTCCACCCCATTCGGGCAAAAGTACCCTGATTTATCGCTTATCGAACGCATTGCGACAAAAGGGAATAGATCACTACGTGTTGCGAGCCAACCCCGATGGCGAAGGCGATTGGAGTTATGAGACTGATAGTAACTTAGTCGCCGTATTACGCCAAAGGGTAAAAGGGCCTTGGAGTGACGAGTTTACTCAAAATGTTATGCGAAGCATCCAACAGCGCCATCTCCCTTTACTTGTGGATTTAGGGGGGAAAATTAGCTCTGAGACAAAAAAAGTTGCTTCCCAGTGTACACATGCGATTGTACTCTCTCGCGATAGTGAGCTGCTTACCGAGTGGCGTACATGTATGGAAGAGTGTTCTTTACAAATAGTGGCAGAGCTCCTTTCGGTTTTGGAAGGTGAACAATCAGGTTCGCTTGAAACGATGCCGATCCAAGCTGTTATTTCTGGGCTTAGTCGAGAGAAGAGCTCTGATGGACCAGTTTTTAGAGCTCTTGTCGAAAAAGTCGTTCATACTATTAGTTACACTTCAGAAGAAATTTATCGCATCCATTCAGCGCTTGCCCCTAGCGATTGCATTATCAATGTTGCCCAAGCGATTTATCCTGTACCACGCCGCGCTGGAGAGGCTTGGCTCCCCGAACACCTGAAACCTTTGTTAGATTCGCTTCCGCGAGACGAAGCGATTTGTGTCTATGGAAGAGGCCCGATTTGGCTTTATGCCGCTTTAGCTGGTCATACACTTGAGTTGCCCTTTTACCTCTTCGATCCGCGTTACGGCTGGATCACACCGCCTAGCACGCGCCGCCTCAGCAAGGCCCAAGATCCGCGTCTCCATTGGCAGATCAGCGAAGGCAAGGCGTATCAGCGTTTAAGCATCGATATCGTCGATAACTTCCTCGATTATCACGAGGCAGATGATCTGTTGTTGCCCAGCTTCCCGCCAGAGGTGGGGCTAGTGTTCGACGGAAAGTTACCTAACTGGATGTATACCGCCTTGGTGCGCAGCTACAGTTCGCAAGCCTGGCTGGCCCTCTTTCAGCCACAACGTTCCGAGGCGATTGTGGTCTACTCCAACGACCCTGCGATAGCGCTCGGGCAGACCATTCAGCTCTGATACGAAATCCATTTATTGCATTTTCTTGGCACAAGACAATAAAAAGCCGAGAAAAGAGTCCGTTCCGCTCTGCCGAAGGCCAAAAAGCAAGAGATCTACCGGAGTTGATATGAAATCGGTTGAACAGTGTGTATTTTGAGCTTCGGCAGATTTGATAACAAGGCGCACGGTTGCTCGGCTTTGCAGGGGGCGCTTGGACGCAGGCAGACAAGAAGCCGAATGTTTGGAAAGGATGTTGATAGCCGGAGGCGGACGCGCTAAGAACCGAATGGAAGGTACAAGTCTTTTCCGCCAACAGAACTGAAATGAACAAACGGATTTGAGATAGCTAGAGCGAAACAGAAAAGGATTGCATACGCTTGAGCTGCAATCCTTTTTTGGTTTATACCGCTGGGCATATAATCAGTGGTATGATAGCTTCAACCCGTTTGTAAACTTATAGACTGGAGACAAGGAATGCCTCCCTATCCGATCACTGATGCTCATGTTCACCTCTGGAATCCAGAGTTGCTGCGCATTTCGTGGCTCGATACCAGCGAAGTTTTGGGCAAACCATTTGAACCCGCCGAATACAGCCAACACACCGAAGGTCTGCCGATCGAGGGCTTTGTCTATGTCGAAGTCGACGTCGACCCTTCCTATCGCTTGCTAGAAGCCAAGCAGGTCGCCAAATACGCCGAGCAAGACCCGCGCATCAAGGCGGTAGTGGTCTCGGCCCCGCTCGAAGACGGGCGAGTCGTGCGCTCGCTGCTGGCAGAGCTGGTCGCCGCCAACCCGCTGGTCAAAGGGGTGCGCCGCCTGCTCCAAGGCGAAAGCGACCCCGAATTCTGCCTGCGCCCGGGCTTCATCGAAGGTGTGAAGCAGCTGGCCGACTTCAAGCTCTCCTTCGACATCTGCATCAAGCACTATCAGCTGGCGGGCGCCATCGAGCTGGTGCGCCGCTGCCCCGAAGTGAGCTTCGTGCTCGACCATATCGCCAAGCCCGATATCAAAGCCCAGCTGCTCGATCCCTGGCGCGAGCAGATGCGCGAGCTGGCTGCGCTGCCCAACGTCTACTGCAAGATGAGCGGTTTGGTCACCGAGGCCGACAGCGAAAACTGGACGGCCGAAGATCTCAAGCCCTATGTGCGCCATGTGCTCGACGTTTTCGGCGAGGACCGTGTGATGTACGGCAGCGACTGGCCGGTGGTTTTGAACGCCTCGAGCTACAAGCGCTGGTACGAAACCCTGCTGGAGCTGACCGACGACCTCTCCGACGAAGCCAAGCGCAAGCTCTGGAGCGAAAACACCCGCCGCTTCTACCGCATCGCTTAAAGCAAAAAGGGATCAGCTACAAGCGCGTTGTTGTAGCTGATCCCTGTTCGTTATATCACACTAGCTCTACTCGACGTTCTAGCGGCTTAGTCTCTACCCCAACGAAGGTCCCAAGCGCGTCCGCCTTCGGCTATCAGCATCCCGCCCGCAACAAGAAGCGTATCTGCCGTGCCCAGAAGCCGCCCCCAAAACACAACGATCTAAGCGAGCTTCCTATTACTGCTGAAAAAGTTCCTTCAGAGCGCTATACAGATCAGCGCGTGTATCAAGCAACGAAAGATCGACCCCGAGGCTCACAATCGTTTGGGCCACCTCGGGCCGCACCCCAACCATCATGGTTTTAGCGCCAAGCAGATGACACGAGCGAACGATCGTTATAAGCCCCTGAGCCACTTGGCTATCGATCACCGGAACACCAGTGACATCGATGATCAGATGAGTGCTACCCTGTTGCTTCACGCGCTGCAGCGCCTTCTCGCGCGCCTGTTCGAGGCGTGCGCTATCGAGCGCGCCGATCAAGGGCATAACCAATGCGCGCTCGGTGACGGGCAGCAGCGGCACACTGATGCCATAAATCAGCTCGCGCTGTTGCTGAAGCTCTTGCAGCAAACGTGCTTGTTCCTCGGCTTGTTGCTTTGATGCTTCCAGAGCTTGGGCCAGCGCCTCGGTTCGTTGAGCCACTTGCGCCTCAAGTTCCTGATGTGAGCGGTTGATCGTCTCGACCATGGCGAGGTTTTCGTTTAGGGTGCTATTGAGCTTGCCCAACAGATAGTTCATCGAGGCGACTAACATCACCGCCAACATAATCAGCACAGCACTGCCTGTCATCCACGAGCTTGCCTGTCCGGTGTTAGCCAGCTTCTCAGGTGGAATCACCCAAATCCCCTGCGAGAAGTTCCAGGCCATAAATGCCAAGGTGGCTAGTACTAAGCCGATCAAAGCGTAGCTAACCCGCACCCCAAAGAGGACCGCGCCCATCACGACTGTAGCGATCAGGAAGAGTCGCCCATCGCCGCTTAAGCCAGCACTTTGTAGCCCGATAACTGCCACAAGGTAGAGAACCAACACCATGGCGCCTGCTCGAACTTGGTAGGGGATCTGTCGGACAAAGGTGACGAGGCCTAAGATCAGATAGGCAAAGAAATAGAGCACAAGCGTAAAGAGCTTTTCTGAATTCCCCAATTCCTCTCTGCTAGAAATAAATACCGTCACCATGACAAGTGTTCCTAAGCTGAACACACTTTTCATGATGGTATCGAGAAGGTTGGAGCGCCATTCAGCGATAAGACCAGTGTGAGAGCCCTTGAGCGACGTTGAAAGATTGTTTGAGACAGGCATAATAGTCCTACAAATCCTCCTTGGAGACAAGGCTACGACGGCTTATGAAGATTTACTCTATTTGAAAAAGGGGTATGCGACTATAATAATCAAATTTTGATCAATCTGCAAGAGATCTAATTTTTATTCCTTATAGTAGCGAATATTTGATCAATACTGTTAAATTAATTATAAAAACCAAATAAACTCAACTAACGGGCATTGAAAGCAAATAACCGCTGAGCCTGCCCTGCGGTTTACAAATTAATTAGAATATATCATAAGTTTCACTAAGATTTGTATTAATGTTCGATCTATAAAACGTAACAAAAGACAATTTTTAATCTGCTCTCAGACTACTCATACCAAATCCGCCTAAAAATTTGTCCCTTTTGCAATACATAAAAACGAAAAATGAAGGAAGGAGTTGTATGAAATTTCGCGCTGTCGCGCGAAATTTCATACAACAAAAATAGGTAAGTTCCACTCTATGGCAGATGCATACAAAGCCTGGTAGCCTACTCCGCCTCGATAAGCGCTTTGATGCGGCGCACACCCGCACCAACCGCCTCTTCTTTGATAATGCGGAAGTGGCCTAATTCGCCGGTATGCTCGACGTGCGGGCCACCGCAGACCTCGATGCTAACATCGCCGATCGCATAGGCCTTGACGCGCTCGCCGTAACGCTCTTCAAATAGGCCCAACGCTCCTCGAGCGCGCGCCTCCTGCAAACTCATCTCGCTCCAAGTCACAGGCAGATCGGCCTCGATCTGTCGGTTAACCCACGCTTCAACCTGAGCGAGCTGTTCGCTGCTCAGCCGCTCGCCGTGGCTGAAGTCAAAACGCAAGCGCTCGCTAGTGATATTGCTGCCGCGTTGCACCACATGCTCACCCAAGTGCAGGCGCAGAGCGGCCTGCAATAAGTGAGTAGCAGTGTGCAGCTTGGTTGTGATCGGGTTGCGCTCGGCCAGACCGCCAGCGAAGCGAGCAGCGGCACCTTGGCGCGACTGGGCCTGATGCGCGGCGAAAGCCGCCTCGAAGCCAGCTCGATCGACCGTCAGCCCTTCTTGAGCGGCCAGCTCGCTCGTCAATTCGATCGGAAAGCCGAAAGTATCGTAGAGACGAAAACAGCTCTGGCCCGAAAGCTCGCGCTGGCCACGGCTGCGAGCATGCTCGACCACCCGCGCGAATTCACGTTCGCCGCGCGCCAAACTGCTCTGGAAACGCTGCTCCTCCTCTCTGAGAGCTTTGCGAATGGCGTCGTAGTTGGCGCGCAGCTCGGGGTAAGCATCGCCCAGACTTTCGATCAGTGGATCGCTCAGATCGGCCAAAAAGCTGCCCTCGATGCCCAGCTTGCGTCCGTAACGCACAGTGCGGCGGATCAAGCGGCGCACCACATAGGCTTGGTCGCTGTTGCCGGGCCGCACCCCTTCCGCCAAGACAAAGCTGGCCGCCCGCACATGGTCGGCGATCACCCGCATCGCAAACAGGTCGTGTGAGCGAGCGCGCTCGCCGATCGCACGCATAAGCGGCTGAAACAGATCGGTGTCGTAGACCGATTCCACGCCTTGCAAGACCATCAAGTTGCGTTCCAGCCCGACCCCAACGTCGATACTGCGCAGAGCCAAGGGCTGGAAACTGCCATCGACCTGCTTGTCGTACTGAATAAAAACGTTGTTGGCCAGCTCCCAAAAGCGCCCCGGATTGGTGGCGGGCGTTTCGTCGCTTGGCCCAGCGGGCTGACTGTCGAAAAATACCTCGCTATCTGGCCCGCACGGCCCGGTCGCGCCCGCTGGCCCCCACCAGTTATCTTCTTTGCCCAAGAAGTGGATGCGCTCGGCTGGTATGCCGATCGAGCGCCAGATCGCAGCCGCCTCTTCATCGCGCGGCGCATCGTCGTCGCCCGCAAAGCAGGTCACATGCAAGCGCGCGGGGTCGTGCCCAAAGACCTCGGTTAACAGACGATAGCTCAAACGCAGCGCCTCCTCCTTCCAGTAGGCTCCGATCGACCAGTTGCCCAACATCTCGAACAGCGTCAAATGGGTCGCGTCGCCCACCTCATCGATATCGTTGGTGCGCAAACACTTTTGGTAATTGGCGAGTCGTTTGCCCGCTGGGTGCGTTTCGCCCAAGAGGTAGGGCACCAACGGATGCATGCCAGCGGTAGTAAACAGCACGCTGGCGTCGTTCTCCGGCAGCAAAGGTGCATACGAGATCAAGGCGTGGTTTTCACGCTGCATAAAATCGAGAAACGCTTTGCGAAGTTGGTCAGCATTCATAGCTCTCTCCTTTTCTGAGCAATAAAAAAACCCTTGAGCATATCGCTCAAGGGCGGAATGATCCGCGGTACCACCTTGCTTGGAGCCAAACGACTCCCACTCTGTCGCCGCGGCCCCAGTGATCTGAGGCGAGGGCGCGTCCCACTAACGCAGGGCCGAGTTCGGCACCCCTTAGGCTTACGGCTTCGGAGTGCGGCTCAGGTGGGGCTTCAGTGTGTGTCTTCCGGTCGAGCTTCCACCCTCCTCGACTCGCTGGTGGTCCGACAATACACCTCTCGTCACCGTCACAGCCATTGATTATGAGGTATGTTCAATCTATCACATTTTTAAGCAACGGTCAAACAATACAAAAGCTACCAAGGCCGAGCATCAGGCAGCTGGGCAGCTTTTGTATTGGCCTATGATGAAAGAAAAGAGTTAGTTCGTATCTTCTTCTTCGTCGGTATAGGTTCCACACTCGGGTTTGCCTTCGAAGAAAACCAGTTTGATCTGACCAGCAGTGCATTGGTGCGACTCGTTGTATTTGCACTGGGTAGCGGCGCAATCGGAGACTAAACTAATGAAGTTCGGATCCTGATTTCGTGGTTCCATTCTTCCCCTCCGTTGTTTGTTTTCAAACTACTAAGTACCCGTCAGTATAACATGCCATTTGAACGAGTCAAGAGAAAAAGCGCTATTTTTTGCCTGAATCACATTAATGCATTTAAAAAAGAGGAAACTTATAAAATCGGTCAGACTTCGAACAATTTTAGTTGTAAAACAGATCTAGCTGCAAGAAGTATACCTCTAATTAGGAAAGTATGTATTAGTATATACTAACAAATAAATGTTGACTGTTAAAATCGATTGCTTATTTAGATATTTCTCTATACGTAAACTATGATGTATTTTAAGCTATAGCATATTCGCTGTCTACGCTATATCGATAAATAACGAAGATAGGGTAGGTAATCAAGCATTTATTCGGAAAATAGTGTTTTTTGTGCTAATAGCTTTTAGCTTTAAAAGTATCTCAGAGCTGTAATGTCTATTGGCATAAAAGCTGCTGAGCCTGTCACACAAAACCCCGAACGTGGTAGCATGCAGAGACCGATCATCTTAATTTTGAGGAGAGCAGCGATGCCTATCACTCGTGAACAGCTTGGTACTGCCAAAGACGGCACTCCGATCAATCGCTATACCCTCAGCAACGCCAACGGCGTTCAGGTAGCGATTCTGACCTATGGCGGTACCCTCGCCCAATTTTTAGCACCAGATAGCCAAGGAAACATGGGCGACATTTTGCTCGGTTTCGATACGCTCGACGGGTTTTTGGGCGATCATCCCTTTTTTGGGGTTCTGGTCGGACGCTTCGGAAATCGTATCGCTAACGGGCGCTTTTGGTTAGAGGGTCAAGAATACAGCTTGGCCCAGAACAACGGCAGCAATCACCTGCACGGCGGTCCGGGCGGCTTCCATCAAGTGGTATGGAAGGCCGAGGTCGACGAAGCCAACAATGCGCTCCTGCTGAGTCATCGCAGCCCCGATGGCGACGAGGGCTATCCGGGCAATCTCGATGTGCGTGTGGTCTACTCGCTCTCTGACGCCAACGAACTGAAGATCGACTACAGCGCTACCACCGACAAAACCACCGTACTGAACTTAACCAACCACGCCTACTTCAACTTGGCTGGCAGCGGCACGATCCTCGATCATCAAGCCCAGCTCTTCGCATCGCGCTTTATCCCCGTCAACGAGAATCTGATCCCTGTGGGCGAGCTGCGCGCAGTCAAAAACACGCCAATGGACTTCACCAGCCCGACCGCGATCGGCGCCCATATCGGTGATGACGACGAGCAGCTTAAGATCGCGGGCGGCTACGACCACTGCTGGGTGATCGATGGCGAGGCTGGCGAGCTGCGTATCGCGGCCCGTGTGACCGACCCAGCCAGCGGACGCGTGCTCGAGACCTGGACAACTCAGCCGGGCGTGCAGTTCTATACCTCGAACTTCCTCGATGGCAGCATCGTAGGCAAGGGCGGCCAAAGCTATGGCAAACACGCGGGCTTCTGTCTCGAAACCCAGCACTTCCCCGACAGCCCCAACCAGCCGACCTTCCCCTCGACCGTACTGCGTCCGGGCGAGACCTACCACGAAGTCACGATCTATCGTGTGAGCGTGGTCAGCTAGTGTTCTTTCCGCACGCTCTGTTTTCAAGCGTTCACAACGCATCGAGCGACAGTAGCATGCACCCTTCTCCCGCAATGCGGGAGAAGGGTTGGGGATGAGGGCAGGTTCTCCCATCTGATAGCCGGAGGCGGACGCGCTAGCAGCCGAATGGGTGCTAGAAGCCTAGCCGCCTGAGTCGTGATAGCAAATTCGATGACATTGGCGCTTTGTGGACTTCGACAGCATGGAGTTTTGGGCATAAAAAGCGGGCTGGTAGAGCATACCAGCCCATCTTATTTGCTGAAACGAGAGGGTTATGCCGCTTTCTGATCCTCTTCCCAGGGCTTGTACTCAAGCGACTGGTGGCGGAAGTAGGTCGTATAAAGCTCGGCATAGTGACCGCCCTGTTCGAGCAGGCCATCGTGGGTGCCCTCTTCGATGATCTTGCCCGAGCTGAGCACGATAATACGATCGGCGGCCCGCACGGTCGAGAGACGGTGAGCGATCACAATGCTGGTGCGGCCCTGCAAAACCGAAGCGAGCGCCGCTTGCACTTGGGTCTCGGTGAAGGGGTCGATGCTGGCGGTCGCCTCGTCGAGCAGCAGAATGGCCGGGTCTTGTAGCAAGACACGCGCGAGCGCCACAAGCTGACGTTGACCCAACGAAAGGCGCGAACCGCGTTCACCCACATCGGTATCTAAACCTTCGGGCAGGTCTTCGAGCCAAGCGCCGTCGCCCAACTGGCGGGCAGCCTCGAGCACCTCGGCATCGGTCGCGCCTTGGCGCCCATAGCGGATATTGTCGCCCACAGTACCCGAGAAGAGGAAGGGCACTTGGGGCACCAAACCGATCTGGCGGCGGTATTCGCCCAGATTGAGGGTGCGAATATCTCGGCCATCGATCCAGATCGTGCCGCCCTGGAACTCGTAGAAACGCATCAGCAGCCTGACGATACTCGACTTGCCCGCGCCAGTGTGGCCCACAATCGCCAAGGTTTCGCCAGCCGGAATGCGCAGCGAGAAGTCATCGAGCACGGCGGCTCGTCCGGTGCTGTAGTTAAAGCTCACCTTGTCGAAGAAGATCTCGCCCTTTAAGCGGCCGACCGGCTGATCGTCGGTCTGAACCACCTGCGGCTCATCGTCGATCAGGGCGAAGACGCGCTCGCTGGCGGCCAGACCTTGCTGGAACTGGCTCCAGAACGAGGCGATGCTGGTGATCGGGTGGAAGAAGATGGTCAGACCTTGAATGAAGAGATACCACTCGCCCGCGCTGATAACGCCGTCGAGCGCCATCATACCGCCGAAGTAGATGATGGCCGAGACACCCAAGCCCGAGATGGTGTTGAGGGTCGGAAAGATGCTGCCGAACACGGCCACGCGCATCAACTGCACGCGATAGGCTAGGTTATTGGTCTCTTTAAAGTCTTCGTAGATCGCGGCCTCTTGGCGGAAGTTCTTGGCCACGGCGATGCCGCTGATGCTCTCTTGGATGGTGGCGTTGACATTGGCCAGCGCACGCTGCGACTGCTGCATTGCACGGCGCGCCAAGCGACGAAAGACCAGCGCGACCGTGACCACGATCGGCGCGAGCACAAAGGTCATCAGCGCCAAACGCCAGTTTTGCTGCAAGAGCACTACGCTGATAACCAAGACCAAGACCAGCTGGCTGAGCAGGTCGATGGTTAAGGTCACCACGGTGGCGAAGTCTTGGGTGTCGGAGGTGACACGGCTGACGATACGCCCTGAGGCGTGTTGGTCGTAGAACGAGAGGTCGCGTCGCATTACCGCGCGGAAGGCGTCTTCGCGCAGGGCCAAGACCACGTTGCTGACCGCGCGGGCCGAGAACCACTGTTGAATAAAGCTGAAGGCCCAGCTCATCGCGCCTAAGACCGAGACGATTGCCGCCAAGCCCAACAAGAGTTGCAGCGTTGGGTTGCCCGACAGCATATCGATGCCACTCGAAATCAAAATCGGCGAGATGGTCGATGCCAGTGAGGTCAAAAGCACCATGGCAGTGACCAACAACATCTTGCCTAGCTGCGGTCGGAAATAGGCAATGATACGCCGAACCAGTTGTCCATCAGAATAAGTACGATCGTATTCTTCGGCGCTAAGGCCGCCCATAATACCCATGTTCGTTCCTTATAGACTCTGAAAAAGAAAAGCGCCCAGAACTTAGATCGAGGCAGGCTGTTTCGTTTTCAGCGTATCATTTGCAAAAATCTGGCGATACGCCGGGCTGCGCTCCAACAACTCATCGTGCGTTCCTTGGGCAACCAAGCGACCATTCTTCATCAACAAAATATGGTCAGCGCTGCGGATCTGCGAGATGCGGTGCGTGATCAAGAGCGTGGTGCGCCCTTCGAGAATGCGTCGCATCGCGCGCTGTATCTGATCTTCGGTATTGCTATCGATCGCGCTGGTCGAGTCGTCGAGCACCAGAATGCGCGGATCGCTCAAGAAGGCGCGTGCGATCGCAAGGCGCTGGCGCTGTCCGCCCGAAAGCATCACACCGCGCTCACCGATCACCGTATCGTAGCCCTGGGGGAAGCTCATAATAAAATCGTGAGCTTGGGCCTGGCGAGCGGCATCTTCGATCTGTTCACGACTCACTTCACCCCGCGCGCCAAAGGCGATATTCTCGGCGATGGTACGCGAGAAGAGGAAGATATCTTGCTCGATAGTTGCGATCTGAGCGCGCAGACTATCGAGGCTCCATTCTCGCACATCGATGCCGTCGATCAAAACCCGACCTTCGGTTGCATCGAAGGTTCGATTGATCAAGCGCGTTAGGGTGCTCTTGCCCGCTCCGGTCTGGCCGACGATCGCGACCGTTTGGCCCGGCTTGGCGTGGAAGGAGACCGAGTGGATGGCGTAGCCCTTGTTTTCGTTGTCGGCCGATTCGCTATCGCCTCCGTAGCTGAAGCTGACATTCTCGAAGACGATATCGCCCTCCATCTTCTTGGAAACACCTGCGCTGTTTTGATCGAGCTCGGTTTCGGTCAGAATCATCTGTAAAATGCGCTCGGCGCTCGCAATGCTTTGCTGAAGCGTCGAAGACGACATCAAGAGGAAGCGCATCGGTGTGCGTAGCGTGCTGATCAGGGCCATATAGGTGATCACTTCGCCCATGGTCACCAGCCCGTTAGTATAGAGGTAGAGGGCATGGCCAAAGGCGATACCGATCGTAATGCCATAGATCAGCAATGGATAGTAGCGAGCCGTTACTTCGCCTTCACGCACGAAGGCATCGCGGTAGGCGCGCGCATTGCTGGTAAAACGCGCCTCTTCGGTTGGCTCTTGGGCGAAACCTTTAACGACCTCGATACCTGTGATCGTCTCGGCTAGACCGGCGTTCATCACACCGAAGCGTGTACGTAACTGGCCCGCCACTGGGCGCAGCTCGTTGTTGTAGTGGCGCAGTGCAAAGCTTACAACGATCAAGAAGACAACCGGAACCAAGAGCAGTTCCGGATTCATATTCGCGATCGTGATGATCGGAATGATCAAGGTTAAGAGCGATTCGATTGTCATACCCAGCGCCGGGCTTACGAACTGGTTGACGAGCTGCACGTCGTTGGTGACGCGCGCCATCAAGTCGCCCACTCGTTGCCGCCCGTGAAAGGTCTGACTCTTGCTCAACAGACTGACATACAGCTCGTCGCGTGCATCGCGCTCGACACGTTGGGCCAAGACGCGAATCGCCATACTGTTGATAAAGTCGAACACGCCATAGCCGACATAAGCAGCCACCACCAACAGCGCTGCAAAGGCCAGAGCCTGAGTGCCACTCTGGTTGGTGATGACATCGAAGGCGTTACCGACCGCCACTGCGGAGAGGCTTTGCGAGGACACCATGGCGAACATGGTGATTAGAAAGAGGATCATTAACCAAGGGTAACGCCAAATGTGCGAAAACATCCAGCGCAAAGGCGAACGATAATTGTAGCGATACTCATTCGCAACCGTAAATTCGCGTCGTGTCATTATCTACTCGTCCCTATCGACAGATAAGCTAAACGTGTGGGCGTGGTCGATAGCGACGCCCGCATGAGCTAATAGAAGCCATTACCCCATCCTTCAAACGATGCCTAACGGTTTAGATCAGCTTGTAAATCCGTTGAATTTGATGTAACTAGGTTGAACAGAGAAATTAATAATAAGTATAGTATACAAGAAGAATGAGAAGGGTATTTTGTGTTACCATACAAACATATTAGTGTATGGAGGTAGAGGATGATTGACCTTTTGAGTGAATTGGAAGCCCTGCGGACTCGTTATAACGACGTCCGAGGGCGTCTTTGACTTCTCAAGCAAACAAGCAGAGATCGATACCTTAGAAGAGCGTTCCGCCGACCCGAATCTCTGGAGCGATCCGCGCGAAGCCCAAGGCGTTATGCAACGTCTGACCGCCCTTAAAGAAGAAGTAGGCGAGTGGCAGGGCTTGCAACAACAGATCGACGCGGTAGCCGAACTGCTCGAAATCGCTGCGCAAGAAGAAGGCGATAGCGCCGAGGCCCTGCGCGACGACCTTAGCAGCGAACTAAGCACGATTAAGCAAAAACTTGAAAAACTCGAGACAGCTCTGTTGCTGAGCGGAAAGTATGATGATCGCGATGCCTTTGTGAGCATCAAAGCCGGTATGGGCGGCACCGACGCCCAAGACTGGAGCGAGATGATGCTCCGTATGTATATGCGTTGGGCCGAGCGCCAAGGCTTTCAGGTGCAGCTTGTCGATAGAAGCGACGGTGAAGAGGCGGGTATCAAGAGTGCCACGATCGAGATTCGCGGTCGTTACGCCTATGGTTATGCCAAAGCTGAATCCGGTGTGCATCGCTTGATTCGCCTGTCACCCTTTAACTCGGCTCACACCCGCCAGACCTCGTTCGCGCGCGTCGAAGTGATCCCCGAAGTCGATGACGCCCCCGAGATCGTTATCAAGCCCGAAGATCTGCGCGTCGATGTCTTCCGCGCTGGCGGACACGGCGGTCAAGGCGTCAACACGACCGACTCGGCGGTGCGCTTGGTCTACAAAGGCGGCACTCCCGAAGAGATCGTGGTGACCTGTCAAAACGAGCGCTCGCAGCTTCAAAACAAAGAGACCGCTATGCGCGTTTTACGCGGTCGCCTGCTCGAACGAGAGCTGCAACGCAAGCGCGAAGAGCGTATGCGGCTGCGCGGCGAGGTGCGCTCGGCCGACTTCGGCAACCAGATGCGCACCTACTATCTGCACCCCTCGACCTTGGTCAAAGACCATCGCACCGACGCCGAGACCAGCAATGTCTATGCAGTGCTCGACGGCGACCTCAAGCTGTTTATCGATTCCTTTTTGCATTGGAATGTCGGCAACGAGCTAGACGAGTAGCTCGCACTATATCCAGCACAAAACGAGGGGAGATGGCGCTTCGTCATCTCCCCTCTCGCTTTATTCAGCACACAAGGCACTGTTTTTTATTCACCACACGAGGCACGGAAGCAATGAGTTTTTTTGAGGGATTTGTTTTGAGATGTTTGTGCGATACCACATCCGCTTGTTCACTTCAGGTAATTTATTACGTTGGCGGAGAAGTCTTAACCTCCCATTCGGCTTCTAGCGCGTCCGCCTCCGGCTATCAAAGCGGAGCTCCTCCCATTCGGCTTCTTGTCTGCCTGCGCCCAAGCGCCCCCTGCAAAGCCTAGTAACCATGCAGATTTGCTATCAAATCTGCCGAAGGCCAAAACACACAATGTTCAACCAGATTTCGCATCATTCACCACACGAGGCACAAAGGCACAGAGTTTTTGGAGAGAGTAGTTTGCAATATTCGTGTGATTGGTTCAGCGCTGTGGAATGCTAAAGTTGCGAATAAGCCCTACCCTGCCCTTCGCCAAGCTTGGTTGGTGAGCCTGTCGAACCACAGGAACCGCCTGTCGAAGGGTACGGCTATGTCGCTACAGAGCGCACTTGCTCCCCTCTCCTGCTTGCGGGAGAGGGGTCGGGGGAGAGGGCCTCTGCCATCATTCACCACACGAGGCACAAAGGCACACAGTCTTTGGAGAGAGTAGTTTGCAATATTCGTGTGATTGGTTCAGCGCTGTGGAATGCTAAAGTTGCGAACAAGCCCTACCCTGCCCTTCGGCCAAGCTTGGTTGGTGAGCCTGTCGAAGGGCACGCTTCGGCGGGTGCGCTTCGTTGGCTTCGACAAGCTCAGCCGACGATGGTCTTTAGGCGGCGAAGGCTGCGAATGCAGCGCGGCACGCTTAACAAGCTGAATGGGAGGGCTTGGATGTTGATAGCCGTAGGCGGACGCGCTTAGGTTGTTTTTGAAGGGCCGGCCTTGTACGTCTGAGCGAAGAGCAGATAAGCGCGAATAGCGGCTTATTGAGCGGGTTTGAGCTGCTCAGGATCGAGGTCGTAGGTGCGGCCGAAGCCCGCCACAAAACGCGCCCGTTCGGGTACAACCCGGAACATGCTGAAGTCGCCCAGCAAGAAAGTGATTTTGGATTGAGACAAGCGCTGGAGGTAGATCGTCTTGGCGGCTTCGTACTCGGCGCTGTCTCGCTTGAGGAGCAGGGCACGCCCTTCGATGCTCAGGCGCTGCAAGGTTTGAGGGTTGCGCGCGCCCGTATCTGGCTCGCAGATCAGCAGTGCCAACTCTGGCCGGGCCAAGAGGTCGCTGGTGTGCTGAGCGAGGGCGCTGAGATGAAGCAAAAAGTTACCGTCAGGATCTTGAGCGTAGGTCACCATCGAGATGGCGGGCCGACCTTGGTGGAGCGTCGCGAGGGCCGCTTGGCGCTGGCCTGCGATCAAAGCACGTAGTTGTTCGTGTTCTTCGACGGAGAAGCTTGTTTGCAGCATTTATTGTTTGATGATGGGTTGAGCGTAATCGACACGCGGATGATAGATGCCCTGTAAGCTGGTTACAAAGGCTTTTTTGATCAAACTAAAGTCTTGCAAGGTCAAGGGCGTATCGTCGAGCTGGCCGCTGCGAATACGTTCGTCGACGATCGAGTTAACCAGATCTTCAAGAGTCATACTTCCGCTGGCACGGGCTTTCTGACGCTCTTCTTCGCTGGCTTTGGCGTGTAGGAGCTTGCCGTTTTGGGCTTTGGAGCGCACCGTGGCCTCGACCGAGTCGGCCAGCATCAAGATGCCTTGCTCGCGGGTGTAGGGGCGCGGACCGGGATAACGAAAATCTTCGACGTTGACGCTATCTTCGCGCTGCAAAGCCAACTGATAGAAGTTGCGGATCACGCTGGTGCCGTGGTGGGTCAGAATAAACTGGTTGATAGCCTCCGGCAGACCGGCTGCGATCGCCATTTTGCTGCCCTCGCGCACATGGTCGGCTATGATCTCGGCACTGATGCGCGGGTCGAGATCGTCGTGCACATTGGCGCGGTCGGTCTGGTTGTCGGTGAAAAAGTAGGGCCGAATGGTTTTGCCGATATCGTGATAGTAGGCCGCCACCCGCAACAGCAGGGCATCGGCCCCGATCAGCTCGGCAGCGCTTTCGGCCAGATTGCCGACCGAGACGCTATGGTAGTAGGTGCCGGGCGCTTCGCGGATGAGCTTACGCAAGAGCGGCTGATTAGGGTGGGCCAGCTCCATCAACTGCATGGGCGTGACGATGCCAGCCAAACGGCCGACCATATTGAACAGGCCAAGCGCCAGAATCGCCGACAAAGCCCCGTTGATAGCGCTGATCAGCCCGATCCAGAGCAAGGCATTCAATGAGAGCTCGAAGGTCGACTGCATCCAGAAGGCAGCTTGGGTCATCATGGTGGCGAAGGCCACAGCGATGCCAGCGAAGATGAAGGTCAAAGAGCGTTCGGCCCGTCGCATAGCGAAGACCGAGACACTCGCGCCTACGAACATGGTGACCGTGAGATCGAAGGCGTTGTTGCTCAGAATACCGATCACAACACTCAACAGGGCCGCTCCAAACAGCGCGATCGCGCTACGGAAGAGCACCACAAGAATGATGATCGTGGTTGCGAGCGGGAAGATGTAGGGCACCGAGGACCAGATCGGCAGTAAGATGCGCGCTGCAAGCGCCGTCACGAGCAGCAGGCCGACCACCACATAGAGCGGACGGTTCTGCAAGCTGTGCAAGCCGTAGTTGCGCATAAAGAGCATAAAGAAGAGCGCTAACAGCAGGCAGACCAAGCCGCGCCCGAGCGCCACGGGCCAATCGACGTTCTGCTCGATGGCGCCGACCGCCTGTAGGCGTTCGAGCGTATCGGGCCGCACCGGATCGCCCTGGCGCACGATGTTTTCACCCTTTTGGATGCGCACCTGAACTGGTTCAACCGCGTCGCGGGCCGCCCGTTTGCGTTCGGCGGTAGCTTCTTGGTCGATGGTGCTATTAACACGCAAAAAGGAGCTGGTAAAAAAGATCACCAGTTCGCGTTGCATGGGCGGCAAGTAAGCCGTCCAATAGGGAAGCGAGCGCTCGCGCAGCTCTTTGAGATCGCCTTCGTCGATATCGTAGTTGTACTGCGAAAGCGCTCGATCGTACATTTCAATCGATTGCTTGCGGAGATTCTGCCAAGCCTCGTCGTCGAGCGAGAGGATATTTTCGACCAGTGTGGGGGTTAAGACCACACTGGCGCTGGGCAGATCAGTCAGCTTGATCCGCTTTTCATCGAGAGTCGTTAAGCTGGGGTCGCTGCGCACATTCGTAATGGTGGTTAGCAGCTGACTCAGCTCTTGGCGCTGACGAGAAGGGATCGTAAAATCACGTACACGAACAATAGTATCTTCGCTGTTTTCTGCTTGCGCGCGCTTTTCGGCGGTCAGCACTTCGCTTTCAAACACGACGCTGCGCGGCGAATCAACGCTGACTGGGCTGGGCTGGCCGACCACAAATTGATCGGCTATTTGGGGCAAGCGTAGCGATACGATCGCCCATAGGCCCAAACCCAAGACGATGCTAGCCGAAATGAGCGATTTATAGCTTTGGCCTTTTGAGATCGTTTGCCCAAAAAAGCCATCTCGCTCGTTCCAACGTCTTAAACGAAAAGGCCACCACTGTGATGTACTTGCCACAGGCTTAGCTCTGTGCTAGAAGCTCGCGTGCGAGCTGGCTCAAAATACGACCCTCGGCCTGACCCTTGAAACGCTCCATCAAGACGGGCATTAGCTTGCCCATCGACGATGGGCCTTGCAGACCCAACTCCGCGATCAGCGCAGCGACCTGCGGGCGTAGCTCGTCGGCAGAGAGCTGCTTGGGCAGGTAGGCAGCCAAGATCTCGGCTTCGGCTTCTTCTTGTTGAGCACGATCTTCGCGCCCGCCCTTACGGAAGACCTCGGCTGCCGAATGGCGGCGCTTGACCTCTTGGCTGATCACGTTCTGCTGAGTCGCCTCGTCGAGCGGAGCGCGCGGATTGATATCGATCTTCTCCAACTCGGCTTCGATGGCGGCGACATCGTTGCCGTACTTTTTCTCAAGCTCGGCTTTGGCAGCGTCGTAACGCGCCTTGGCAGCATCTTGCTGAGCGGTTTGCAAAGCCGCGCGAGCCATGCGAATCACGCCCAAGCGGAACTTATCGCCGCTGCGCATGGCATCTTTCATATCTTCTTGAAGTCGTTCTGCAATAGTGGTCATAACTGCATCCTTCGGGGAATAACACGTTGCTTTTCTGCAACAATAATGGCACGAATTTGGCCAACTGCTTCATCAAGTCGGTCTTCGGAATTGATAACAACATAATCGAAATAACCGACTTGCTCCATCTCTGACTGGGCAACTGCGATGCGACGTTCAAGATCCTCTGGCGTTTCGGTGCGTCGTAAAGTTAAACGTCGACGCAATTCATCCATGTTGCTTGGTGCAAGAAAGATAAACACAGCTTCGGGCACCAAGCGCTTAATCGTGCGCACGCCTTGAACGTCGATACGTAAAATAACATCGCGCCCACTAGCCAAGGCGTTGCGGATCTCGGTTTTAGGAATGCCTTTGTAGTGCCCATAAACCTCGGCCCACTCCAAAAGCTCCTCATTGGCGATCATCTCTTCAAAGCGTTCTTTGCTGACAAAATGATAGTCATAGCCATCGATCTCGCCAACACGCTTGGGTCGACTGGTAGCGGTCACAACAAAATCAAATGGAAAGCCGAATTCTCGCATGCGCATCAGCGCCGAGTCCTTACCAACACCCGAAGGACCAGATAAAACAACAAGCAATGGGTATGGTGGAGAACCCTCCAAGATCGGATTTCGTAGCGAGGCGGTCATTGATATGGTATCCTTTATGAAGTTATACGCTCTTTAGAAGAATGGTTTTGGTACTGGTATGCAATTCGATGCGTTAACACTTTCTGCCGTCGCCGATGAACTAGCATCCACCATTTTGGGTGGTCGTATTCAGCGCGTTGTTTTGACAAGCCCCTTAAGTCTTGGGCTTGAGGTGTACGCTCACCGTCAACGTTGGCAGGTGTTGGCTTCAGCGCATCCGGTACACGCCCGTGTGCATCTTGTGCGAGGTAAACTGACGCGCGGCGTTGATCAAGTCACACCGTTGCTCTTGTTGCTTCGCAAATATATTCTTGGTGGTCGCATTACCGCGATCGAACAGCCACCGCTTGAACGGATATTACTTCTAAGTATAGCTAAAGAGCGCGAGTCGCGCAACCGTAACCGAGCGCTTGCTGATAATCTAGATGCCGACAGCATCGAGCTAAACGAGGAAGATGAAGGCGAGACTCTGCTGCCCAGCGAAGAGGAAGAGAGCGAACTGGTTCACACTGAGCTGATTATCGAGACCATGGAGCGGCGCAGCAATATTATGCTCGTCGACGATAACAACGTTGTGCTCGACGCAATCAAACGTGTGACGCCCAAAATGAGCCAGCGTGTAATCATGCCGCGCAGCATCTACGAGTTTCCTCCGGCCCAAACCACCAAGCGCGACCCACGCACCGCCAGCGCAGCAGGTTTCGAATCGTTCCAAAACGGCAAAGAGAAGAATCTGGTCAAGGCGATCGTGGGGGCCTATAAAGCCGTTTCGCCCCAAATGGCGCGCGAAGTAGTGGCGCGGGCAGGTCTGCCGCTCGATACGCAGCTCAACCCCGAACTGCCCTGGTATCTCTTGGCGGCCCGCCTGCGCGATCTGTGGAACAGCGAGCCAGAGCCGAGCTTGGTCGAGCGCGACGGCGAGCTTATCGCCTATGCGCCCTATCTGATGGAGCAGTACCAAGGCGCCCAGCCCTGCGAGAGCATGAGCGTCGCGCTCGAACGCTTCTACAGCGCTCAAGAAGGCTTTACATCGCACCGCCAGCGTCGCGACGCGCTGGCCGAGCAGCTTCAGCAGACACGCGCCCGCTTTGCCCGCCAAAACGAACAGCTCCAAGCCGAATTCGAGCGCGCCCAAGAGCTGGAACAGTTGCGCTGGGAGGGCGAGATGATCTTCGCCTATCTGCACGAGATCAAGCCGCGCCAAGCCAGCATCATGGTCGAGGGCAAAACCATTCAGCTCGATCCGCTACGCAGCCCGGTCGAGGTCGCTCAGCAGCGCTTTAAGGCCTACGAAAAAGCCAAAAACGCCATCGCTGGCCTGCCCGAACGCATGGCTGCGGCCCAAAATCAGCTCAACGGCATCGACGAGATGCTGGCGCTGCTTGAGATCGCCGATAGTTTCGAGCAGATCGAGCAGATCGCCCAAGATGCGCTCGAAGCGGGCTACTTGCACGAAGAGAAAAACAACGCCAAGCGCAAGCCCAAGAGCGCCAAAGTGCGCCCGCTGCACTTGGTTTCCAGCGATGGCTTCGATATTTTTGTGGGGCGCAGCAGCAGTCAAAACAGCGAAGTCACCTTTAAGATCGCGCGCGGCGACGACTGGTGGCTGCATGTGCGCAACCTCCCGGGCGCGCATGTGATCGTGCGCGGCGACGGGCGCGAGATCCCCGAATCGACCTTCCGCGAGGCGGCCGGTCTGGCGGCCTACTTCAGCCCATTCCGCGACGAAGCCAGCGTCGAAGTCGAGATCGCGCGTCGCACCACGGTTCGCCGCATTCCCAACGGGCCACCCAGCTTGGTCAACTACCGCGCCGAGCGCACCTTGCGGGTCAAGCCCTTGCCGCCTTGGTGATCCACGCGCTAGCTTCGCCAAAAGAGAGAGATCTGGCGTTTGAGTGCCAGATCTCTTTTTTCGCCTTTGACAAGGCCACTATGGGCATCTATCGTATTGTTGTAGGCGACGACACATCTACCCCAAAAAAGTGCTTAAGCGCGTCCGCCTACGGCTACCAAATCGCCGCCCTCCCATTCAGGCCAGCAAGTGCTTCGCGGCCTGCGCTGCAACCAGCCAGGTGCAAGCACCAAGCTGGTTTCAACACTGCCTCAATGAGCGCTTGGCTCAACAACGAACCCCAGGGAAAGAGACGAAGAGATCCAGTGAATCGCGGCTTATACCAAATCCGGTTGATTAGGTTCTCTTTGGCCTTCGGCAGAGCGGAACGTGACTAGATCTTTCCCGGCTTTTCGTTTTTCTGAGCGAAGAGCATGCACGTCTTTAAACGGATTTGGTCTTAGATGTACTCTTTGCGAACCGGCGAGAAGATATCGTAGACCGTGCCAGCAACCGGCCAGCGCGCGCTATGAGGTGTGTTGCTGGGAATAGCGTAGCCATCGCCCGGGTTGAGCAGGCGGGGCGGCTCGTCGCCAATCGTCAGCTCTAACTGGCCCGTCAACACCACGCCCGCTTGCTCGTGCACGTGTTGGTGGGTCGGCACCACAGCGCCCGCCTCGCCCGTGATGTGCACGATATGGATCTGTTCTCCATAACTAACGGTATGACGCCAAACGCCCGGAAACAGTTCGACCCGCTCGAAGTCTTCAGGTTTAAACAGCATGCTTTTCTCCTCTCGTAGTTGCAAAACGGCTGAACAAGCACATTATAGGAAGATTCTGGGCCGCTTAAAGCTTATCAGGCCTGCGCTTTTTGGGCTTCGGGCAAGGCTTTTCGGCCGCCGGTCAGCAGAGCGTGAACAAGCACACCAACCACAAAACCCCAGAAGGCGCTGCCGATTCCAAACAATTGCACATCCGAAGCGGTGATCAACAAAGCCCACAGGCTGGCATCGCGATGCTCGGCCTCTTGGAAGCCGCCGATCAAACACTGCAAGATCGTCCCCGACAGCGCCAAGCCAGCGATCGCCGCGATCACAGCGGGTGGTAGCGCCGCAAGCAGGCTAACAATCGTCACGCCGAAAATGCCGAAGGTGATCTTGATCAAGCCGGTCGCTACACCAGCGGCATAGCGTCGTTTAGGGTCGGGGTGAGCTTCGGGCGCGTTGCCGATCGCCGCCGTAATAGCCGCCATGGTTGTGCCGTGGTTGAGCATAGGGGCGAAGAGCAGACTCACCAAACCAGTGATCACTAGCGCACCGTTCACCGGCGGTTCATAACCAGCGGCCCGCATCACTACAAAACCGGGCAAGTCTTGCGAGGCCAGCGCCAGCACCAACAGAGGCAGGCCCAAACCGAGCAGCGAACTGAGCGTAAACTGCGGCCAGATCAGCACAGGCGCAGCCAGTTCAAGCCGCACACCCGACAGATCGAGCTTGCCCGCCAGAAAAGCCGCCCCGAAGCCGACCAACAGCGCCCCCGCGATCGGCACACGCATCTTGATGCGCCGCAACCACAGAAAGACCAGCATCACCGCCAAGACGATCCAAGGATCGGTCTTCAAGCCCGTGAACAGCGCGATGCCGTATTTAAACAACAGGCCGCCCATAACCGCCATAGCGACCGGCTGAGGGATGAGGGCTACCACCCGTTCAAACAGACCAGAAAAGCCCAATAACATAATCACGATCGAAACCACAATGTAGACACCGACCGCCTCGGCGATGCTGTAGTAAGCCAGACTGCTGCCCAAAAGCACCAAGCCGGGCGTCGACCATGCAGTAATAACGGGTTTTCCGTACCAGAGCGATAAAATGATCGTCGCAAGGCCGCTCGCTAACGAAACGGCCCAAACCCACGAGCCTAGTTCGGCTTGCGAAAGGCCCGCCGCATCTGCCGCTGGCAACACCAACACGATCGAGCCAGCGAAGCCAATAATCACGATCAAGAGTCCAGCGATCCAGGTCGAAGGTATGAGGCTGCTCACAAGATTGCGCACGTTCTGGCCCGGCTGAGGCCGTTCACGCTCCAATTGCATAGACCTTCCTTTTGGTGAAGCGATATCCACTTGTAGGGTCACACAAAAATGAGAACACTATCATACACCAGAAAGGCAGCACTATTGACAAGCTTATAGTTTAGTGCTAAACTTTCAGTACGCTGAAGCGATCGCCATCCGAACCAAAGCTGCTTACTGGAACGGAGATTGCTCTTCAGATGTCATAAGTTTAGATATAAACTATATGACAAAGAAAGGAATTGGTCATGTCCGAGCAAAATTTCCAACCCACGGGGATGCACCATGTGAGCGCGCTGAGTGCTCATATCCAACGCTCACATGATTTCTATACCCAAGTTCTCGGCATGCGACCTCTTCTCAAAACGGTCAATCAAGATGATCCTCGCATGTACCACCTCTTCTATGGAGATGGCGCTGCGAGCGTCGGCTCCGATCTCACCTTTTTCGATCTGCCGAAGGCCGCGCGAGAGCGTCACGGGAATAACAGCATTATCCGTAGCGGCCTACGAATCGCAAGTGACAATAGCTTCGACTATTGGCAAGACCGTCTCGACTCGTTTGGGGTACAGCGCACGATCGTACACGAGCGCAATGGGCATCGTGTGATCGACTTTGAAGATCGTGAAGGTACCCAACTCTCGCTGATCGACGATGGCGGCCAAGAAGCGGCCTTCCCTTGGGATGCCAGCCCGGTGCCCGTCGAACACCAGATCCGCGGCTTAGCTTATGTCAACATTATGGTGCCGATCCTTGCGCCGACCGATCGCTTTCTGCGCGAGGTTTTAGGTTTGGAACGGCGCGATAGCTATCCCGCCCAAGGAGCGCCCAAATTTCAGACCTATGTCTATACAATGGGCGAGGGCAAGCTCCAACAGCAGTTGCACGTGACGGTGCGCGACGACCTGCCAGCCGCCAAATACGGCGCGGGCGGCGTTCACCATCTCGCCCTGCGTGTCCAGGCTAACCAATCGATTCAAGCCTGGGCCGAACGCATCAGTCAATTCGGCTATCGTCACAGCGGGGTGATCGATCGCCACTACTTTCGTTCGATCTATGTTCGCGAACCCAACGGCGTTTTGATAGAGCTGGCTACCGACGAACCGGGCTTCTTCGTCGATGGACCAGTGGATGCGAATCGTTTAACGCTGCCACCCGCCCTAGAAGATCGCCGCAGCGAGATCGAAGCCAACTTGCAGCCGCTTATCTAGTTCGAAACTGTTCAGAACTGCTGCGGCACCCTATTGGAGGTTTTTTATGGAATTGCTCGGTATTCATCACTTGACGGCGGTTTCTGCTCAGATTCGCGAAAACCACCGTTTCTATACCCAAACGCTCGGCATGCGCTTGGTGAAGCGCTCGGTCAACCAAGACGACGTAAGCGCCTACCACCTGTTTTATGCCGACGCCAAAGGCACGCCCGGCAGCGATCTGACCTTCTTCGACTGGCCCGTTCCGCGCGAACGACGCGGCACCCACTCGATCACACGCACTTACCTGCGCGTCAATGGGCGCGAAGCGCTAGAGTGGTGGCAACAGCGTCTCAACGACAAGCAGGTCAAAACCGGCCAACTGGTCGAACGCGACGGTCGCTTAACGCTCGATTTCGAAGACTTCGAGGGACAGCGCCTAGCCTTGGTCGACGATGGCGGCGTTGGCGAGGCCTATCCGTGGGAGCGCAGCCCGGTGCCCGCCGAATACCAGATCCGTGGCTTGGGGCCGATTATGATCAGCGTGCCCGATCTTGAGCCGACCGCCTTGGTGCTGCAGCATGTGATGGGTATGCGCGAAGTGCGCCAATACCCCCACCCCGAGGTGCCCGCTCATACGGTACACGTCTTTGAGATGGGCCAAGGTGGGCCGAGCGCCGAGCTGCATGTGGTTGTGCAGCCGGGCTTCCCGATCGCACAGCCGGGCGCGGGCGGTGTGCATCACGTCGCCTTCCGCACCTCCGACGATCAGTACGATGCTTGGGCCGAGCGCCTGCGCAGCCTGCGCATCCCCAATAGCGGCAAGGTCGATCGCTACTGGTTCAAGAGTCTCTACTTCCGCGAGCCGAATGGTATTCTGTTCGAAATCGCCTCGGACGGCCCCGGTTTCGCCGTCGACGAAGATCCCGAGACTTTGGGCGAGAAGATCGTGCTGGCGCCCTTCTTGGAGCCACGCCGCGCCGAGATTGTCGCGAATCTCAAGCCGATCGACTAAGCACACCTTCCGCATTCGCTTGATTTGGCGGTAAAGGTTCTGGCCTCAAACAGGCTTCTAGCGCGTCCGCCTACGGCTATCAACGGGCTATTCCCCAGAAGGCAGCGTTTAGACCTGCCAGGTGCAAGCACCTGGCAGGTCGCAGTGCACACAGCGCAGGCATTGCAAGCAATGAAAGCAGCGCACACAGCGCAAGCAGCGAGCATTGGCAGGGCGGCGATCTGGTAGCCGTAGGCGGACGCGCTAAGGACCGCATGGGTGCTAAAAACCTCGCCGCCATAAGAAAAGCATTTTGAGAAAGCTAAGCGCTTCACCACAGCAAAAAACCCTTCCAGCCGAAACTGGAAGGGTTTTTCGTGTTAGAGAAGGACTAGAGGCCAGCGGCGTCGCACAGCTGCTCGGCCTTGTCGGTGCGCTCCCAGGGAGCATCGATATCGTCGCGACCAAAGTGGCCGTAAGCGGCGGTCGGGCGATAGATCGGGCGGCGCAGGTCGAGGTCGCGAATGATCGCGCCCGGGCGCAGGTCGAAGTTCTCCAGAATGATCTTCTGCAGCACTTCGTCGCTGACTTTGCCGGTACCGAAGGTCTCGACGCTAACCGAGAGCGGGCGAGCAACGCCGATCGCGTAGCTGATCTGCACCTCGAAGCGGTCGGCCAAGCCTGCAGCCACGACGTTCTTGGCGACGTAGCGAGCGGCATAGGCAGCCGAGCGGTCGACCTTCGTCGGGTCTTTGCCCGAGAAGGCACCGCCGCCGTGGCGAGCAACGCCACCGTAGGTATCGACGATGATCTTGCGACCGGTCAAACCGCTGTCGCCCATAGGGCCACCGACCACAAAGCGGCCGGTCGGGTTGACGAAATACTTGGTCTTATCATCGATCAGTTCGCTCGGCACAACCTCGCGGAAGACCTGCTCGATAATATCGTCGCGAATGCGCTTCTGGCTGACATCGGCGGCGTGTTGGTTGCTGACCAGCAGGGTGTCAACACGAACCGGCTTGCCGTAGGCATACTCGACGGTGACTTGGCTCTTGCCGTCGGGGCGCAGGTAGGGCAGGGTGCCGTCTTTGCGCAGCTTCGACAGGCGGCGGCCAATACGGTGAGCCAGCGCGATCGAAAGCGGCATCAGTTCGGGGGTCTCGTTACAAGCGAAACCGAACATCATACCTTGGTCGCCAGCGCCGATGGCCTCGACCTCTTCTTCGGTCATCTCGCCGCTCTTGGCTTCCAGAGCCTTGTCGACACCCATCGCGATGTCGGGCGACTGGCCGTGCAGCGCGACCATAACACCACAGGTGTCGGCATCGAAGCCATAGGAAGCATCGATATAGCCGATCTCTTTGATGGTGCGGCGCACGATCTCTTCGACCGGCACATAACCCTGCTGGAAGGTGACTTCGCCCAAAACAACAACCAGACCAGTGGTGGTAGCCGTTTCACAGGCCACGCGCGCGCGAGGGTCGTGGCTCAAGAAGGCGTCCAACACCGCATCCGAAACCTGGTCGCACAGCTTATCGGGGTGACCTTCGGTCACCGACTCGCTGGTGAAAAAGAATTGCGGTGATTTTATAAAAGTCGTTGACATGATCTCTTCCTTGTGAGGAATACGAATATGAGCTAAAAGCGCGGCAGCTTACACCACTCCCACTCTATAGCCTAGGTTCCCTCTTCCCACGAGTTGAGGTACTTCTCTTGTTCTTCGGTCAGAACGTCGATTGTTACGCCCATTGCCTTCAGCTTGAGGGAAGCGATCTCGCGGTCAACTTCTTTGGGCAGCGCGTGCACAGCCTTGGCCAGGTTGCCCTGGTTCTTGAGCAAGAACTCGCTGGCGAGCGCTTGGTTCGCAAACGACATATCCATAACTGCCGAGGGGTGACCTTCAGCGCTGGCGAGGTTGATCAGGCGGCCTTCGCCCAGCAGGTTGATCTCGCGGCCATCCTTGAGGATGTACTGATCAACAAAGGCGCGCGGCTGGCGCTTTTCGACTGCCAGAGCTTCCAGAGCCGGGATGTTGATTTCAACATTGAAGTGGCCGCTGTTGGCTACGATACAGCCGTTCTTCATGACTTCGAAAGCGTTGCCGTCGATTACGTGCTTGTCGCCGGTAGCGGTCACAATGAAGTCGGCGATCTTCGCAGCCTCAACCATCGGCATCACGCGGTAGCCGTCCATTGCGGCTTCCAGAGCGCGAATCGGGTTAACTTCGGTCACGATCACGTTGGCACCCAAACCGCGAGCGCGCTCAGCGATACCACGCGAGCAGTAGCCGTAGCCACCGACCACGAAGGTCTTACCGGCCAACAGCACGTTGGTAGCGCGGATCACGCCGTCGAGGGTCGACTGGCCCGTACCATAGCGGTTGTCGAAGAGGTGCTTGGTGTCGCTGTCGTTCACGGCGATAACCGGGAAGGCCAGCACGCCATCGGCAGCCATAGCCTTGAGACGGATCACACCGGTGGTGGTCTCTTCGGTCGAGCCAATGATGTTATCGAGCAGATCACGGCGATCCTTGAGAACGGCGGTTACCAAGTCGGCACCGTCGTCCATTGTGATATGGGGGCCATGATCGAGAGCTGCCTTCAGGTGGTTGTAGTAGGTCTCGTTATCTTCGCCCTTGATAGCAAAGACCGGGATCTCGTCATCGTTCACCAGAGCAGCAGCCACATCGTCTTGGGTCGACAGTGGGTTAGAAGCACACAACACTACATCAGCACCACCTGCTGCCAAGGTGCGCATTAGGTTAGCGGTTTCCGAAGTGACATGCAGACAGGCGCTAACTTTAATTCCCGCCAGAGGGCGCTCTTTTTCGAAACGCTCACGGATCAGGCGCAACACGGGCATCTCTTTTTCAGCCCAGCTGATGCGCTTTCGTCCCATCTCGGCCAAACCGAGATCTTTTACATCATACTGTTTTCCCACTATGTACTCCTTCAATAAAACGGGAAGCATACTATGAGAGAATTGAGAGATTAATAGATTATATACAACTTTCTCAATTCTCAAAGTTTACTTTAAACTTGCCACCCACTCCGGGTCGACCCATAGATCGATATGACCACATACAGTACAGCCTGTTGCCTCAGTTGGGTAACGCTCATTATACGATACGCCTAGGCTCATTCGTGAATGACCGGGAGCCACTTCGGTAGGCGACTGTCCGACTGCGGGGCCATGATCCTCAATAAGAATCAGCGACTTTACTGCGCCATTACAGCATGAGCATCTGCGTTCTGGCATATGAGCACCTCATTCTGATACATGTCTGCATTGAAAATGTGAGCGAAAAGAGATGCGAGATATGTGTGCCTCACATATCGATTATTTGTTATGCATCACGCATCAAGCATCAGAGAAGCTTACACATTTACCGACTGTCCTAACGCGCCCGCGGGAAGTGGCTCACCAAAGGCGTGTTGATAACGCTCTGCAAACTCGCCATGCGTGAAGCTATGCTCTTGGCAGCCACGCATTTCGATCGCATAGGCCGAAGCCAAGGCTGCGATACGACCTGCAACCGTCAAAGGAAGGTTGCGAGAAAGTCCAAAAACCAAACCGGCCAAGTAGGCATCGCCAGCGCCCGTGGGGTCGCGCACAACGCTTATCGGTGCGGCAGGAATCTCGATCACATCGCCGCCGCGCTGATAGATGCGCGAACCCGCTTCGCCGCGAGTCATCACCGTCAGAGGAGCGCTTGCGATCAGCTCATCTTCGCTGATTCCGAGCTTCTTGGCCATCATGCCAAATTCGTAATCGTTGCCGATCAGCACTTTGGCACCCTGCAAGCCGACTCGCAGGTGGTGCGCTTCGAGACGGGGCGACTGCTTACCGGGGTCAAACACATACGGCACACCCAAGCGCTGGCACTCAAGCGCGAAGTGTTCGATCGCCTCGGGGCTGGTGGGCGAGATCAAAACAAGATCGTCGGGACCAAGACCCAACTCGTCTAACGAAATCTGGCTGTCGAAGTTCATCGCGCCGGGGTAGAAAGCGACGATCTGGTTGTTGTCGAGGTCGGTATTAATAAAACAAGAAGCAGTAAACTCATCGGAGATCACAGCGATCGCACTGGTATCAACGCCCATGATCTCAAGAGCACTGCGATAATCACCAAAGTCTTGACCAACACTTCCTGCAATGATGGGGCGCTCGCCGAGCAAAGCGAGATTATAGGCTACATTACCAGCGACACCTCCTTGCATGCGGCGCATGGAACGGACAAGGAAACTTACCGATAAGCTATGCAGCTTTTCTGGCAGTACATGGTCGCGAAAATAGCCAGGAAACTCCATAATATAGTCGTATGCAAGCGACCCGGTAACAACGATCCGCACAGTTTTCTCCTTTAACGCAATCTTATTCTCAATCACTACGCGGTCGAGATCGGCTCGCGCAGCTTTTGCGAAAGTTCAAAGACAAGTCCCATTGCTCGTTCGGCCTCTTCGACCGTCAGGTTGGCGAGGTTGGTCATTGTGGTAACCAATGATTGAGAGAGTAAGCGTTCGCGCACAACGCCGCGCGCAATCACCCGCTCGAAATACTGATTGGTTTGCTCTAGCAAGCTGTCCAGATCGGTCTGAGCCAGCGTCTCACTTTCGCTCGGCACAAGCCCCCACGCGATCATACCACCCCGTTCAAAGAAACGTTCGATTCCCTCTGCCTCAAGCAAACGATCGAATTGGGTTGTTACATCCACAACAAAGAGTTCGATCGAACTCGCGAAAAGCCGCTCCCAATCGATCTTGCCTTCCACAACCAACCCACGACAACAGTTGATTCCCACATAGACACGCTCGATCAGATCAAGCGCATCTTCCCAGTTTATCGGCACAAATGGTGATTCGACTGCCTCGAGAAAAGGCTCTTCTAGACAGATAATAGTTGCATCAACAAAATCACTAAAGCGCTCGACCTGCCAACGGGCACGCAAGTGAATATGCTGAGAGAGCGCATCGAGCAACATCGCCTCGTACATTAAGGGGCGCAGTTGCTCATCTGTCAACAGCATACCGAGGCTCACCGGACCAACGGTCTGGCCTTTGATGGCCCGTGCTTTGAGACCCTGGCTCGCTGTACGCAAGAGTTCGCTCAAACCCGCCGCATCTTCAACACCCAAACCGCTTGCTTGGGTATCGTTTTGCAAATAAGCCAATGACAGCGCATCAAGTGATTGATCAAGCAAACTACGATCAACATAGACCCGTTCTTGAACACCATCGTATACCAAACCGGGGAATCCCGCAGCAGCTTGTACGTAGTCCTGCTCTCGAAAGCTGCGCAGAGGCAGCTGCGGCCAAGCCGTGATCACAGGAGTTGTTTTATTGAGTAGTGCCTGGGCCTGAGCCGGATTGCGATGCGGCAGAGCACCATGCACCATACCAAGACAAGCTGGAAGGAAAGGTAGCGGCATAGTGGCGAATGGACCTTGTTACGAAAACCGTGAAGCTCATTGCAAGCTCACCCTGCGCATCACGATCGTCTCTAGATATATCGAAGAGTCGTGATGCTTGTCACGACTCTGAATCCTTAAATGCGCCTAGGTTCTCACTGTAGGGCGGGTAAATCACGCCACGCTCAGTGATAATCGCGGTCACAAGATGATTCGGTGTTACATCAAAGGCTGGGTGAGCAGCGGTAACACCTTCCGGTGCGATCCTTGTCGAACCAATAAACACAACTTCGTCAGTTGACCGCTCTTCAATCGGAATGCTTGCGCCGGTAGGCAAAGACAGATCGATTGTTGAATAGGGGGCTGCAACGTAGAAGGGGATGCCGTGGGCGCGAGCCAGAACGGCCAAACTATAGGTTCCGATCTTATTGGCGACATCGCCGTTAGCCACAATACGATCGGCGCCGACGATGACACAGTCGACCTGGCCCTGCTGCATAAAGTAGCCAGCCATGTTGTCGGTGATCAGTGTCAGAGGAATGCCTGCCTGATGCAATTCCCAGGCTGTGAGGCGCGCACCCTGCAAGAAGGGTCGGGTCTCGTCGACATACACATGTACCTTGCGGCCAGCGCTATAGGCGGTGCGGATGGGGGCCAAGGCCGTGCCATAACCGGCGGTCGCCAAACCACCAGCATTGCAGTGTGTCAAGACATTCCCGCGCTCGGGTATCAACGAGGCACCGTGTTCACCGATCGCATGACACATAGCCAAGTCTTCGGCCAAGATGCGATGCGCCTCTTCTAGCAACAGCCCACGCACAGCCTCAAGATTGGCTTCGGCTTGCTTGGCAACACGCAGCATGCGCGCAGTCGCCCATGCAAGGTTGACGGCGGTCGGCCGTTGTGCATCCAAGAAGGTCTTAGCGTCTTCGAGTTCGCGAAGAAAGCTGTCGAAAGCTGTGGCTTTGCTTTGCTGAGCGACTAAGGCCATACCGTAGGCGGCGGTACAACCGATTGCGGGAGCGCCACGTACCTGCATCGACTTGATGGCGTAACCCACCTTTTCGAGCGTATCGCAGCGGAGGGAGACGGTCTGGGCTGGCAGCAAGCGCTGATCGATCAAATAAAGCGCATCGTCTTGCCACCAGACGGTTCGGAGTTCGTTTTGACTGCTCATATGCATAAAAAAACCTCACGCGGAGCGAGAGGCTTCGACATTGTCAACGCTCATCGCTCAAGGCGGCCAAAGGCCACACTTGCAGGGATTGGCACCAGCGTAAAGGGTTTCATACCCAGCCAACAAGCAGTAGAAGCGCTCGTTGTTATTCACAGGTTGCCGGAGCTTCGTTGGGCCCGTCCCTCAGCTCCTCATGATGAGTGATTCCACTCTTAATGATTATTAACGGCGGCGATTATAGCACGGGTAGAGACGAGGCGCAACAAAATTGAGGCATTTAGCTTTGAAAGCAAAATATTCAGCTCTACCATTTTTCGATCGCCATAACTATTGTAAAACTAATAGACGAATAATGCTAATGCTTGACTATAGACCAGCAGAGCAAGCACTAAAGCGATCGCTGCAGTCAACATCACCTGCGGCTCTTCGCCCCGACGCCCGTGAAAGACGGCGGCGCTGATCATCAGAACCAACAAACCGCAAGAGGCCGCTAAGCCCAGCCAAGTCCAGGTCTGTATCAATTCGGGCAGAAACAGGCCTAAACCGCCAGCGATCTCTAACAGACCGATAGTAGAAGCAGCAGCACGAGACAAATCGTGCATCCATGGGAATAGCAGCTTAGCTCGCTCATACTGGAAGATTTTGACAAAGCCAGACATCACAAACATGCCAGCCAACAAAACCTGAAGTATCCAAAAAACAACACCCACGCTTTTAATTCTCCCAATCCTAGAGCCAACAATCTCTTCGATGCCTGACTTGTTTCGATCAAGAGATAGTGTCCTATAACTTTTGTTGTGATTTCTTAACAGAGAGAGTTGAGGCTTGTATACTGCTCGCTCGATCAAGTATACAAGCTCAACAAGCTTCTCTTACATGCTTGGCTCGCCGAAGCGCTTGCCTACCGCATTCTGTTGGCCGCGCAACCAAGTTGCGCCCTCCATCACACGCTTGCCAGCCGGCTGAATCTGTGTGATTTCTAGTATACCACTGCCGGTCGCAACCAGCAGGCTATTGCGGCTAGGCAAGATAGTGCCAGGCTCCTCCTCACCACTTCCAGCAGCCACACGCACTTCTACTATTTTGACGTTTTGGCCGCCCCATGTGGTGCTTGTGCCCGGCCAAGGATCGAAAGCGCGCACTGCCCGCTCGATTTGAGCTGCCGACAAATTCCAATCGATGATGCCGTCCTCCTTACGAAGCATCTTGGTTACTGTCACGCCTTGCTCGGCTTGGGGCTGGGGCTGAAGCGAGCCATTGGCGTAGGCTGGCAATACCTCGAGCAACATCTCACTGCCCAGCTCAAACAGAGCTTCGGTTAAGCTCTCGGTACGCTCATCACCCTTGAGCGGCACCTCGCGCTGGGCCAAGAGTGGGCCGGTATCCATTCCGGCATCGAGCCGCATGATCGAAACGCCCGTTACGTTATCGCCTGCCAAGATCGCGCTCACGACTGGGGTTGGGCCACGGAAGCGCGGTAATAACGATGGGTGAATATTAACGAAGCCGAGCGGAGGAATGGCTAAGACCTTTTTACGTAAGATCTCGCCATAAGCCGCCACCATGCCTACATCTGGTTTGAAGGCCGCGAAACGCTCGATCGCTTCTAGATCGCGCAGATTCTCGGGTTGAAAGACCTCGATGCCCAACTCTTCAGCTACCACCTTGACGGGCGGAGCAACCGGTGTCCGCGAGCGCCCTACCGGGCGGTCAGGCTGGGTTACAACTGCTACTACATTAAAGCCAGCTTGCACTAAACGGCGCAAAGGGATAGTTGCAAACGCTGGACTTCCCATATAGACGATTCGCATGGTGTTCCATCCTTAAACTTTGGCTGAAGCGTAGGCTTCAGACGGAGCATGTTCTTAAAGCCTAGTCGACGCATTTCGTTTAAATAAAACGAGTTTACGATTGATAACAAGTTTACAGCTTGCTCTTTTAGATTTTGTATAAAATGTCATCTTTTATTGTACCGCTCTGCTAGAGGAGAAAAATCTAGTTTCAAAGGCGATTTTTATATATTCAACATATTCTCGGGGAATGTTGTATCATGTTTATAAGTACATTGAAGGGATGAGAATGTAAAGCTATATGGTATAGTGTTATATCACTCAAGGCTGGAATCGTGGCGCCACTGCAAAGACTTTACGATTCTTCATCTTGTTCAAACAAACTGCTGATAATCGTAAAGTAAAAGGGGCGATAGCGCTTCCAGAAAGAGGATTTCTTCGTTAGACATGTTGCGAAGGCAATGCGCTGTATAGTATAATGCACGAGCGCAACATGTTGTGTCATACTGACGCTTCTTTAATCAATAGTATGTGCCGAGGCAATTCATGCAAGCCCTGCTCTTTGATGGACAGTTGCGCTACGATAGCACCTATCCCCCACCACAATTGGTGCCGGGTGAGGCTTTGATCCGGCCCCATCTAATTGGCATCTGCAACACAGATATCGAAATAACTCGTGGTTACATGGACTTTCATGGTGTATTAGGCCATGAGTTCGTTGGCACCGTGGTCGAATGCCACGATGCCTCTTGGATCGGCAAGCGTGTTGTCGGCGAAATCAACGCAGCCTGTTTCCAATGTCCAACCTGTTTACGCGGTGATGTGCCACACTGTCCTAACCGTACCACTCTCGGCATCGATCGCCGCGATGGCTGTATGGCCGAACTCGTATCGCTCCCTATCGGCTGTCTCATCGAAGTCCCAGAGAGCATCCCTGACAGGGCTGCGGTATTTGTCGAACCACTGGCCGCTGCTGTCGAAATCTTACAACAAAGCCATATCTTGCCCACCGATCGAGTCGCCGTCGTGGGCGATGGAAAATTGGGAAGCCTGATCGCCCAGGTACTGCGGCTACCCGGCTGTGATGTAACGGTGATCGGTCGCCACCCCGAACGCTGGGATCTCTTGCATCGATTGGGGATTCGCACCAGCCGCGCTGAAGATCTGGCCGATAAAAGTTTTGATGTTGTTGTCGAAGTCACTGGTCAAGCCTCGGGATTGGCGAGCGCACGCCGTCTCGTGCGGCCGCGAGGGCGCCTCGTGCTCAAAAGCACCTTCCATGGCGACGTTTCTGTCAACTTGAGCATGTATGTTGTCGATGAGATCCAATTGATCGGTTCGCGTTGTGGCCCCTTTCAGCCTGCCCTGCGCTTACTTGAGCGCGGCTTGATCGAAGTCGAACCTCTGATTAGTGCTTGCTATCCGCTTGAGCAAGGCGTAGAAGCGTTTGCAGCCAGCCAAGGGAAGCTGAAAGTTCTGTTATCGCTCGACTCCTGATCATGCAGAGAGCTTGCCCACTGGCACGTGTCTACACCATAGAGCTCATTTATAGATCATTGGGCTAGGCGCCTTCTTCCAAAAGATGCCGATTCCTCGCTCCCCTTCCGAGGTAGCGCTGTGAAGAAGAAAGCTACGCTTGCATTTCGTAGCTATTACACAGGCTAGAAGGGGAGCGTGTAATATAGAGGCAATCTTATTTCCTTTCATTCGGTAGACGGAGTGCGTACAATAGATTTAGGACACCTCACACCGAGTGTAAGGGTACCAGTTGCAATGATAGTTATACAAGACAGTGATCCAAGCCACGCGAAGGCATCAAGTCTTAATTGCTCGCGTCGCCACCCACGAAGTCCTGCCCCGGGTTGCGTACACAGTAGCGTATTGCAGGATCATCGAAACATACAGTGGCATAGATGACCAAGCGCATTCTTGTTGCCGATGATGAACCATCGGTATGCCAACTTCTTGAACTCGTGCTCGAAAGTGAGGGCTATGAGGTAGAGATCGCCCGCAACGGCGATCAACTGGTCCGCATGGCTCAAGAGCGCGTACCAGATCTGTTGCTGATCGATCTGATGATGCCCCAGCTCGACGGCTACGAGGCGATTCGCCAGTTGCGAAACGATACTCGCACTGGTCATTTGCCAATGATCATTCTCACTGCGAAATCAACCCCAACCGACCTTGTGACTGGGTTTGAGACAGGAGCAGATGACTACATCACCAAGCCCTTCATCTTGCCCGAACTCTTGGCGCGCATTAAGGGCCATCTTCGGCGCGCCTCACAGATTCCGGTCAATAACCCATTGACAGGGCTGCCCGGCAATATCTTACTTACCGAAGAGCTCAAATATCGTCTCAAACGCGGTGCGCCCTTCGCCTTGCTCTATCTCGATCTCAATAATTTCAAGGCCTTCAACGACATCTACGGCCCATCGCGGGGCGACCGTGCCATTAAGCTGGTGGCCGATGTTGTGCGCCAAGTCTTGCAGCGACGCGGCAAAGGCAATGAATTCATAGGGCACATCGGCGGCGACGACTTCACCGTGCTCAGCGATGTCGACATTTTGCACGAGCTCTGCCAAGATCTGATCGACACCTTCGACCGAGAAGTGCGCCATCTCTACGACGAGGAAGATCTCAAACGCGGCTATCTGCGCACAACCGACCGTCGTGGTATCCCGCGCGACTTCCCCGTGATGGGGCTTTCGATCGGAGGAGTCACCAACCAACATCGACAGTTCGACGACTACGAGGATATGTCGCGCGTTGCTGCCGAGATGAAATCGTTCGCCAAGACCAAAGCTGGCAGCACCTATGTGATCGATTCGCGCACCGCCAGTCAAACCCCTATCTCTAACGACCGCCGTGGAACCCAAGTTCCCACTGTGCTGACTCTCACCAGCGACTCACAGATCGAAGAGTCCCTTGAACAGGGCCTGACGGAAGCCGGCTATCGAGTCTTAAAAGCCCGCTCTGGAACGGATGTACATGCTATCTTAGCCCATGAAACTCATGTCAGTTTGCTGATTGCCGATATCAAGCAAGGTGATGTATTATGGCAATTGTATGATGACTTGCAGAAAAGTTCACCTTCGTTAATACTACTGCTTGTAACACATACAGAAACTGACGAAGAGATAGGCCGAGCCCATGGCTTTGAAGCATTTCTTCGTCACCCGTTCGCGACGGAGGTTTTCTTGACTCAAGTAGCCGCCTTGATCCGAGGCTAACGGCAACGAACTGCGCCAATTTCGTTGGTCGAGCTCTGCTGCCTCCATCAAGGCTCCATGTTCGGAGATAAGCTATGACAAGCGCCGTCTGGCTTTGGGTCAGCCTAGTAGTGCTCGCTTTTGGTGTTATCGTTGCGGTGACGCTTTGGCGGCGTCATCGTGGTTCTCCTTCCCCTCAAACATCCGTGAACGACCACATTATCGACTCAGATACTCAACAGAACAGCGATGGACAGACTATCGCCGTACCCCGCAACGACAAAGAACAGCAAGCCCCATCACGTTGGACCCGTCTGCGCAGACACCGCTACGCTCCTTGGGCGGCCGCGCTGGCGCTCATCCTTCTGATCGGACTTGGGGTCGTGATTGCACAAACAATGGGCGGCGGATCGAGTCGGGCAAATAGATTTGTCGTGATCGTAACGCCCTTCCGCGATCTTGGTGGCAACGTCAGCCAGACCGGCCGCTCGGTCGCCCAAGAGTTAGTTCGTTCGATTCAAGAGCAAAAGACCACCAGCGAAAGCGTTATGGTGGTTGAGTTCAACGACAGCGTACCACAAGACGCAACCGCCGCCTACGAGTTGGCGCGCCGTCTGGAAGCCGATGTTTTGATCTGGGGCGAAGTCAGCGCCGGAGGAGTGCTCGACCAAGAGTCGCTCTTGCCCCAACTGGCCTACGCGCCCAACGGTCAATTCGCCCCCAACGCTTGGCTGGGCTATATCGGGCGCTTCAGCATGCCGCACAACTTCGTGATCGCCAACAGCCCGATCAACGGCCGCGTGGTTATACCGCCTTTGGTCGCAGCTCTGGCCGACTACGCCTTCAACGATGCTGATATCGCCTTCACCACGCTGGGCAACCTGATCGATAACTATCCTGCGCTCTCGCCCACCCTCTTCCGCTCCTTCCGGGGCAACATTCTCTGGGCGCGCGGTGCCTACGAACAGGCCGCCAGCGAATATCAAGTGGCGATCAGCGCCAACGATAGCGATATCGCACGTTTAGAGAACAACCTCAGCGCGATCTACCTCGACGCGCGTGATCCGCGCGCCCTAGAAGCGCTCGACCGCTCGCTGCAGGCTCTACGCCAAGACAACCGCGATATGGGCGAATTGCGCTTCAACCTGGCCTTGGTAGCGCTGCAACAGAACCGCCCCAACGATGCCTTAGCTGGCTTGGAAGCCGCCCGCAATGGCTTGCTGCCCCGCAGCAGCCCGCTCTTGGTGATGATCGCACGGGCACAACGCGAAAGCGGAGCGTTCGATGCCGCCCAAAACACCTTGGCACAGGCCAACGAGCAACTCGCTGAAGATGCGGCGCTCGTGCCTAGCAGTCTGGCTACGATCGTGCGCGAAAACAACCGCGCCGCTATTCAAGAGGAGTACGGCCTGCTCGAGCTGGCCCGTCTAGCAGGCGGCAATGGCCCGCTGATGTGGGAACTGGAGGCGATGGAAGCCCCAGCGAGCAAAGCGGTTCAGCCCGCCCGCTCGGCCTTAGAGGCTGCGGTCAACAGCACCAACACCGCCGCAACCGCTTGGCGCAGATTCGAAACGACCAACGCCGCTCGCAACCGTTCGGGCGCTAGCTTGATCGACAACGGCCAAGCCCGACGTGTTGAACAGCTCGGCGATCATCGCAACCTGCTGCTCAACTTGGCGCGGCTCGAATCGACCCGCGAAGATCTAGCGCGCGATCCCGGCTTTATGACCAGTATCTTCGGGGATTTCTTGCGAAATTCCGGCTCGATCGCCAACGTTCAAAGCAACTTGGCGACGATCGTAAACAACGATCCCAATGATCTTGATGCCTTGATGCTCTATGCACGCACTTTGCGCTTGCGCCGCCTAAGCAGCGAAGCAGAGATCCAATACGACAGAATCGTCGAGGTAGCGCCCACTGCGCCCGAAGGCCCCTATGGCAAAGGCCTGTTGGCGCTCGAACGGGGAGATATGGAGGCAGGCAAGAGCTTCTTAAGCCAAGCGCTCAACCTCAACGAAACCTTCTTCCCGGCTCGCCAAATGCTGGCCCGCATCGCCATGAGCGAAGGCGATTGGCCGACAGCGATTCAGCATCTGAATTGGCTGGCGACCAACCACGCCCGTCCTGCCGATCAAGTCGCGCTGGCCCAAGCCCTGCGCCTAAGCGGGCCGAGCGGCTACCAGCAGGCCCAAGCGGTGCTACAACCGCTAGCCGATGCTCAACATGTCGATGCGCTCGTTGAGCTGGGACGCTTGTACAACGACATGGGCAAAACTCCCGATGCGCGCAATGCCTACGAACAGGCCGCACGAATCGATCCGAAATCGGGGCCTGCTCTGTTTGAGCTAGGCGAAACCTTGGCGCTGCAAGGCGAATACGAAGCAGCCGAAGCGCGTATGCGAGCCGCCATCGACGCCAATCCCAACAATATCGACGCCCGTCTGGCTCTCGCCAAGCTGTATATGGGGCCGCTCAACAAGCCCGATATGGCCGCCGATCTGTATAGCTCGCTGCTCGATCTGGGCATCAACGACCCCGAAACGCTCACCAGCATGGGCGACGAGCTGCTCGACCGCGGTCGATCGGCCGAAGCGATCCAAGCCTATCGCAAGGCGCTCACCAGTCAGCCGGAGAATCGCTTCCTGTTCCACAAGATCGGGCAGGCTCAGTTGGCTCAAGGCGATCTCAACAACGCCCGCCAATCAGAGCAGCAGGCCCTCGATCTGGCTGGAGGTGTCTTCCCGCAAGCGCTGACCGGTCTAGGCGACATCGCACGGCTCAGCAACAACTTCGATCAGGCCCTCAACTACTACAACCAAGCGCTCAGCCAAGATCCCAACATGATCGGGGCGCGGATCGGTTTGGGTCAGAGCTTAGCGGCCCAGGGCAATTGGATGGTGGCTCTCAGCCAGTTCGAAGCTGCCGCCGCACAAGATCCGAACAATCCGCATGCGCTCTTCTGGCTGGGCGAAGCGCAATTGCGCCAGCAAGACTATGCTTCGGCGATACGCACCTACAACAGCTTGCTGGGCATCGACCCCAACTTTGTGGAAGCTTACCTTGGCTTGGCCCAAGCCCAGCTCGACTCGGCGCCAAACCGCAGCGAAGGCATTACAACCGCGCTGAGCACCATCGACAAAGCGCTGGCCCTACGCAGCCGCTACGCCGAAGGTCTGCTCTTCAAGGGCAAACTGGTTCAAGAGCAAAGCGCCTATATGAGCTCGACCAATGCCAGCTCGGCGAAGCTCAACGAAGCTTTGCAGCTCTATAGCAACGCCATCAGCGCGAACAGCAACTTGGCAGAGCCTTACTATCGGCGCGGCCTGATCTACCTGCAGCGCAGCAACTACAGCGGAGCAGAGAACGATCTGCGCGCCGCCATCGAGCGCCAAGGCAACTTCGCCGAGGCCCACTATTGGTTAGGGCGCACCTACTACGCGGGCAGCGATCTCAAGCGCGCGCTCGAATCCTTCAAGACGGCGGTCGCTATTCAAGGCGGTAACTACGCCGAGGCTCTGCTCTACCAAGGCATGGTCGAAGACCAGTTGGGCGACCGAGCCGCCGCTGCCAACTCCTTCCAAGCCGTTATTCAGGTCGATGGAGGGGGTCAGTGGGCCAGCACCGCACGCCAAGAGCTAGCGCGCGTCCAAGACTAAGCGCCTCTTTTCTTGTCATAGCAAAAGCCTGCCAAGCCGATTCGGTTTGGCAGGCTTTTTAGCTTTCTTCAGCTTGCTGCGGCTAGGTTTTGCCCCAAAAAGAAGGTCCTTGGCGCGTCCGCCTACGGCTACCAACATCCCTTCCAAACATTCGGCTGCCCGTCTGCCTGCGCCCAAGCACCCCCTACAAAGCCTAGCAACCATGCGGATTTGCTATCGCATCGGCCAAAGACCAAAACCCACAGCATTCAACCCGATCTCGTGTGGTGAAAATGGCAGAGGCCCTCACCCCCGGTCCCCTCTCCCGCACTGTGGGCGAGGGGGTGAATGTTGATGTTGTATGCTCTCAAGGATAATCTCGCGATGGTACGCGAACGATCGCCTTTTGCTGCCGACGCGACTTTTGGGTAATGCATAGCCAAGCAGGAGAGGGGGAGAAATGGGTTACAGGAGTGGGGAGCTTGGCTGCGCCCAGGCAAATCGTCGTCCAAGAGCTGACAAGTCGCTCAAGAGCTGTAATACCGAATTCGTTTTAAATATTTACATTCCCATAAGCTAAAAAGCAACAAACCGAGGAAAGAAGTTCCACTCTGCCGAAGGCCAAATAGAAAGTAATCAAGCGGGTTTGTTATGACAAGTAGCTCAGGACCTGTAAGCTGGGCGCGAAGCGCACTGCTGTCAGCTCAATGGAGAGCCCCTGTTACGCTTCCCGCTGGATGCAGCGGGAAGCGTAACAGGGGCGGGATGTTGGTAGCCGTAGGCGGACGCGGTACGGAATGAATGGAGGCTAGAAGCCTCGCCGCCAGATCACTAAATTCATCAAACGAATATCGTAGCATCTGCGCCTTTGCAGCAACATTAGACTAACTTAGATCTCATAACCGGACTTCGTAGTTTATTGGTCAAGAACAGGGCAGGCAGAATGCTAATCAGCATGAAGATCAGGCTTGTAACAAAGCCGATGTGATAGGCGCCTGCAAAGTTGGCCGCTGTAGCACCTCCCACAGTGAGCGCACCGCTCACCACGGTTACTAAGATCACAGAGCCGAAGGCCGCGCCAACGTTTTGGATGATGCGAGTGGCGACGCTGGCCGCCGGAACCTGCGATTTTTCAAGCCCAATGTAGGAGTCGCTCATCACAGGGATGGTGATTCCTCCGACTCCGGTTCCTCGAATGAACAGCACCAGCCAAATCAGCCAACTGGCCGTGTTGGCGTCGAAGAAGACAAACGGCAGCGTTCCGATGATGGTTATAGCGATGGAGGGCAGCACCACCAGCTGTGCTCCGAGGCTATCGGTCAGCTTGCCAACCAAAGGCCGCGTTAGCAGCATTCCAACACCTTGTGGCACCAGCCAAAGCGCCGATGTGATGATGTCGAGTTCGCGCACGTCCTGGAAGAAGAGCGGGAAGAGCAGCATCGGGCCATTGATGGCGAATCCGGATAGGAACAGCGAGACAAAGGCCGCGCTGAAGTTATGCGACTTGAAGAGATCCAGCGGGATCAAGGCTTGATCCTTGTTCTTCCAAGCATAAACCAGATAGCCGATCAGCGAGGCGATCGCGATCACAAAGGCGGAGATGCCCATGGCACTAATGCTCTGGGTCTTCAGCTCTGTCACTCCGAAGATGAGCATGCCCGAGAAGAGTGCCAGCAACAAGATACCGAACCAGTCCAGTTTGGCGGATTTATCCACTGCTTCGAACTTGGGGAGTTTCCATTGCAAAAGGATCAACGCAAGCGCTCCCACGGGCAGATTGACAAAAAACAGCCACTGCCACGTCAAGTTCTGTAAGATCAATCCTCCGATTATTGGTCCAATGATTGGGCCAAAAACGATTGGAAGCCCAACAATCGACATAATTCGACCGAGATTTTCATTACCAGCAGCTTGAGCGATCAAGGCTGTTAGGGTTGGAATTATCAGACCGGAAGCGAAGCCCTGCAGCACGCGAAACGCTATCAAGCTCGGCATATCCCAAGCGAAACCGCCCAGCGCTGAGGCTAACAAGAAGAGGCTCAGCGCGCCTAGGTAGACATTCTTGCCGTCGTACCTTCGCATCAACCAACCAGAGAACGGGACAGCGATACCCAGAGCAAGGACGTAGCCTGTAACGATCCACTGAGTAACTGCCAAGCTGGTTGCAAAGATGTTGGCTAAACTGTTCACCGCAATATTGATGATCGTAGTATTGAGCATGGGTGGGAGTGCGCCCAGCACTAAAAGCCACGCAATGCTGATTGTTCCCTTCGGTAATTCTTCGCGTTCCATGTTCCCTTCCTTCTAAGATACATTTTGTACCCTAAGACAGTATACACCTTTTCAAGATAAAGTGCAATATGTACCTTATCATGGTAAAATGAGTTCAAATGGTTTAGGAGAAGGGGTAATATTGGAATGAAGGAAGCAGCTAAAAATACGCGCAGACGTGGAGACAGGCTGAGCGAATGCATTTATGACGCCACTATAGAGCTACTCAAAAAAGAGGGCTATACCAATCTCACATTTCAGCAGATCGCACGGGCTGCAAAAACCAGCCGCACCGTTATGTATCGTCGCTGGAACAACACGTTCGAACTGATTCGCGAGATTATGGTGTGTCGAATGAGGGAGGCCCTAGACGGCGAACTGATCGACAAGATCGAAGACACGGGAAGCTTGCGCGGAGATTTGTTACTGTTGCTCTCGCTGTATCAAAGCATTTATAGCGCGGTTGGCCCCGAGATAATCAATGCGATCCTATTTGAGATGAGCCACAACAGCGAAAAGATGGCTGAGATTACCCTGAATGCGACCAGCAGAAATATCTTGACCATGCGGAAACTGCTGGGCTTCGCAAAGAACCGGGGCGAAAAAATTAGAGAGGTCAGCGATGCGACCTTGAGCTTGCCTTTTGATCTGATTCGTGTTGAATATTTCTTGCGCAAAGAGGTTGTAGACACAAAGCGGCTTGAGGTTTTGGTTGATGAGATATTGCTGCCCGTCTTTCAGGCTTAAGCTGGCAGTCGGGCGCGCACTGCTGACACTCGCGTACCCTTCGACAAACTCAGGGTACGCGAGCTGCTGATAAAAAACTCTGTGTCTCGTGTGGTGGAAATGGCAGAGGCCCTCTCCCTCGTCCCCTCTCCCGCGAAGCTATGCATTACCCAAAAGTCGTGTCGGCAGCAAAAGGCGATCGTTCGCATACCATCGCGGGATTATTCTTGAAGGCACAGAACTCAGAGAGCTTGTATGCGATTTCGCTACGCGAAATCGCATACAAGCTCATCATTCACCCCCTCGCCCGCAGTGCGGGAGAGGGGGCCGGGGGGTGAGGGCAGATAACGCTGACCGCATGTCGATTTGTGGCTAATGTACTGTCCCGCAAGCAGGAGAGGGGAGTATGACTACAGCGCACCAAAAAGCCATACCCAGCCCACAAAGCCGTACCCTTCGACAGGCGGTTCCTGTGGTTCGACAGGCTCACCAACCAAGCTTGCCGAAGGGTACGGCTTGTTCGCAACTTTAGCATTCCACAGCGCTGAACCAACCACACGAATATTGCAAACTACTCTCCAAAGACTCTGTGCCTTTGTGTCTCGTGTGGTGAATAAAACAGTGTCTCGTATACTGCGCTGGGTGCAGCAGATCTGGTATGATAGCTAAACCGTTTTCCGCTCCTCGTTAGGAAGTAACCAGCGTGTCTCAGACTACTGCACCCTCAAGCGACATCGAAACAGCTTCAAATCCCGCAGGTCGTTGGCTGGCCTTCTTGGTCGCAGCGACCTTTTTTATGGAAAATCTCGACGGTACGGTAATCGCGACGGCCCTGCCCCATATGGCCGCCAGCTTCGGCATTCTGCCCGAACAGCTCTCGATCGGCATCAGCTCGTATATGATCACGCTCGCGATCTGCATTCCGATCAGCGGCTGGATCGCTGATCGCTATGGGCCACGACGAGTGTTTAGCAGCGCGATCTTGGTCTTCACCCTGGCCTCGGCCCTGTGCGGGCTGAGCAACACGCTCTGGCAATTTGTGGCCGCGCGCATCTTGCAGGGCATCGGCGGGGCCATGATGGTGCCGGTCGGGCGTCTGGTGGTGCTGCGCAACACCAGCAAACGCAACCTCGTCAATGCGATCGCCATCATCACCTGGCCCGGTCTGGTTGCGCCCATTCTCGGGCCACCGATCGGCGGCTTGATCGCCGAGAACTTCAGTTGGCACTGGATCTTCTACCTCAACCTGCCGCTCGGCCTGCTGGCGCTGCTGGGCGCGCTCTATCTGGTCAAGGGCGATCCGGGCGGGCCGCGTCCCTTCGATCTGGTCGGCTTTATCAGCACAGCGCTGGCCTGCAGCGGCCTGATGATCGGCATGGAGCTGATCAGCCAGCCTCAAGCCAGCCTAACGCTCATCCTCGGTAGCTTGAGCATCGGTCTGCTGGCTTTGGCCTACGGCGTCTACCACCTGCTGCGCAGCCCGCACCCGCTGGTCGAGCTCTCGGCCCTCAAGATCCAATCCTTCGCGGTCACGCTGGTCGGAGGCTCGTTCTTCCGCGTCGCGATCAGCAGCGCGCCCTTTCTGCTGCCGCTGATGTTCCAAGTCGCCTTCGGCTACGACGCGGTTACATCGGGCATGCTGACGCTCTGGCTGTTCGCGGGCAACCTCGCGATGAAACCCGCCACCACGTGGGTGATGCGCACCTTTGGCTTTCGTAACGTTCTCTTGGGCAACGGCCTGCTGGTCGCGCTCGGCTTTGTGTTGTGCGCGCTGATCACGCCCGATACGCCCTTCTGGATCATAGCGGCCATTCTCTTCTTCAGCGGACTGTGTCGCTCGATGCAGTTCACCGTGCTCAATACAATCGGTTTCGCCGAAGTTTCGCAGGCCCAGATGAGCGGGGCGACCACCTTGTTCAGCATCTTTCAACAGTTGAACGGCGGCATGGGCATCGCCTTCGGCGCGATCGCGCTCTCGCTGGCGAGCTTCTTCAGCAAGCATGGCGCTGGCTCGCCGGGCGTGTTCGAGTTTCGCTTCGCCTTCCTCTTGGTGAGCGTGGTAGCGCTGCTGGCCCTGATCGACGTGGTGCGCCTGCCCAAAGATGTGGGCGCCGAAGTAAGCGGACACCGCGCCAAACAGGCCCGATCCTAGCGCTGTTAAAGCCACATGGTATACTAATCAAAAGTTGCGCGGAGGATCGTTCGATGCGTACACTTACCGTAATTTCTATCCTTGTGGCTCTGCTGATCGCAGCCTGTCTGGGCCTACTGTTCGCCAAACGTCAGGCCGATAGCGTCTTTATTCTGCCTTCGGCGAGCCATGTCTCGAGCTGGTATCCAGACTACTGGGCGATCGTGATCGAATACGACAGCGCTGAAGACGACTGGCCGACCCAGATCGCCTTGCGCGCCACTCGGGCGGGTTGGACACGCCGACAATACAGCAATCCCGGCGCAAGCGATCCTCGTTGGAGCTACATTCCTTGGTTTACCCGCAGAAATCAGGTTGGGCCGCTTGTACTCCAAGAACACGTGCAATTTATGATCGATGAAGAGCAGCCCAATCACGTGCATCTCCAAATCACTCGTCGCCTTTCGCTCGACTGGTGAGCGGGCACAGGCTGCCGAACGCTGCCAGACGAGCACACAGAAGAGAAGTGTGCGTATGACACTCGAAGCAAACAAAAGCTACCTTGCGCCTGTTTGGGCGCGCTATTCGGACGTGTTGGTCGAACGAGGCCAAGGCCCCTACATCTACGCCGTTGATGGTCAGCGTTATCTCGACTTCACCTGCGGTATCGGTGTCACCAATACCGGACACTGCCACCCGCGCGTGGTCGAGGCCATTCGCGAACAGGCCGGGCTGTTGCTCCATGGTCAAGCCAATATCCTCTATCACAAACCCATGCTGCAACTGGTCGAAGCCTTGCGCCAGATCGTTCCCGCTCAGCTCGATCGCTTCTTCTTCAGCAACAGCGGCGCAGAGATCGTTGAAGCCAGCTTGAAACTGGCCCGCCAAGCCACTGGCCGCAGCGATGTAATCGCCTTTTCAGGCGGCTTCCACGGGCGCACCTACGGCGCTATGGCCCTGACCAGCAGCAAAAGCAAATATCGCGGCGGCTTCGCCCCGCTGCCCAGCGGCGTACACATCGCGCCCTACGCCGCACCCTATGCCTTCGCGATCGAGCGCGGACTCGACCCCGAAAGCAGCGCCGAGGCGGCTGCCGACTACGCCCTGCGCCAACTGCGCCATCTGCTCGCCACCCAAGCCTATCCCGACGATGTGGCGGCCATGATCGTCGAACCGGTCTTGGGCGAAGGCGGCTACATCGTGCCGCCGGTCAGCTTCCTACAGGGCCTACGCCAGATCTGCGACGAGATCGGCGCGCTCTTGATCATCGATGAAGTGCAAACCGGCTTCGGACGCACGGGCAAATGGTTCGCCCACGAATACGCTCAGATCACGCCCGACATTCTGCTGATGGCCAAAGGTATCGCCAGCGGTCTGCCGCTCTCGGCCCTGGCCGCCAAAGCCGAGATTATGGAGCGCTGGCACCCTGGCTCGCACGGCGGCACCTACGGCGGCAACGCGCTGGCCTGTGCGGCGGCGGTCGCCACCATCGCCACCATTCAAGAGGAAGGTCTGGTCGAAAATGCCGCCCGCCAAGGAGAGTTGTTGCGCGATCTGCTGCGCGATCTGCCCGGCGACACCTCTATGATCGGCGAGGTGCGCGGCCTCGGCTTGATGGTTGGGGTCGAGTTGGTGCAAAATGGCACTCAGCCGAATGCAGCCCTCACCAAAGAGGTGCTGGCCCGTTGCCAAGCGCGCGGACTACTGCTGCTGAACTGCGGCCCCTACGATAATGTTGTGCGCTTCATTCCGCCGCTGGTGGTCAACGAAGAGCAGATCCGCGAGGCCGTCGAGATCTTCGGCGCCAGCCTGCACGGCTAAATTGAGCGAACAGACAAACAAACTAGCCGATCTGGTTCAAAAAGGGGAGAACCGGATACACTTTTTATCGCAACCCTTGCAGAATACAACGGATCGTTATGACAACTCTCGCAACCTACGAACAGGCTGTGCGCAGCTACCAAGCTGCTCGGGTGCGCAAAACCTACCAAGACCTTACCGCCGATCCGCGCTACAAAGAGCTTTTCAACTTCCTGACCGAGCAGGTCTTCGAGTCGGATCAACACCATCGGCTCCAGAACGAAGCGCGCCTGCTCAAGCAGGTCGTGCATGTCATCCCGGGCGTGACCGCCGAGGATGTCGAGCGGGTGATGGGCATGCTGGAGGATAACCTGCGCCTCGATCGGGCGGTCGCCAGCAAGCTGCTGGAAGCTCAGGCGCCGCTGCCGCTCGACGCAGCCAGTTACGAAGCGGCCTATCGCGCAGTGAGCCAGCCCGAAGAGCGCCGCGCCCAGATCGAAGATCTCTACAAGCTCTTGGTGGGCGTCTACGCTCTCGCCAAAATTCCGCAGTTGGGCACCACCCTCAACCAAACGCGCGTTATGGCCCCCATGCTGGGCATTCAGACCCTGCACGCCTTTCTGTTGAAAGGCTACAACGCCTTCGGCCCGATCGACTCGATCGACGAGCTAGCCGCAACCATCAAAGAGCGCGAGCTGGCCGAAATGCAGCGCATCTTGGGCTAGCCTACAGCTTTCACACGCGCAACCAAGCTTCGCTCAGCAGGCAGAGAGGTCGAGAGCGATCTCTCTGCCTCTTTACGCAGAGCGGCAAACCGCGACCGCTCACCCGCCCGTCTCTTTTCCAGCTTTGGCGGAGAGGTCCTAACCTCCCATTCGGTCCTTAGCGCGTCCGCCTACGGCTATCAAATGGGCTAGCTACCCTCATCCCCAACCCTTCTCCCGCAGCTATGCATTAGCCAAAAGTCGTGTCGGCAGCAAAAGGCGATCGTTTGCATACCATCGCGGGATTATCCTTGAGAGCACAGAACTCAGAGACGCGAAATCGCATACAAGCTCAACATTCACCCCCTCGCCCGCAGTGCGGGCGAGGGGCCGGGGAGTGAGGGCTGATAACGCTGACCGTATGTCGATTTGTAGCTAATGTACAGCTCCCGCAGGGCAGGAGAAGGGCGCATGTCCTCCCATCATTCGCGCTGCTCCAGACTGACAGCTTGAGCTCTACACAATGTTTGGACCTGCTAGGTGCTCGCACCTAGCAGGTCGCAGTGAAGACAGCGAAGGCATCGAAGGCATCGAAAGCATCGAAAACATCGAAGCGCTCGACGGCTTGAATGGATGGGCGGCGACTTGGTAGCCGTAGGCGGACGCGCCAAGCAACGGCTGTAGGCTAGAGTCGTCACCGCCAACAGCAAATAAACAGCGGCTTGTTGAGCAATGGTGAGGCGCATTTCGGATCACAAGGCCCGAATCAGGCCAAGGTTGCTCCGTGCTATAATGGCCCGCATAGCGTTGTTCCAACTTTAAGGAGGCAGATATGAGCCGTACAGTCATTTCGACTCCCGATGCACCCCAAGCGATCGGACCCTACTCGCAAGCCATCGAGACGCCGCAATATATCTTCTGCTCGGGCCAGATTCCGATCGATCCGGCGACCGGCGATCTGGTAGCAGGCGGCATCGTCGAGCAGACCCATCAGGTCTTGAAGAACCTGAGCGCGCTGCTGGCTTCGCGCGGCCTCTCGCTCCAAAACGTGGTTAAGACCACCGTGTTTATGACCGATCTGGGCGAATTCGCCGCTATGAACGAGATTTACGCCCAGTACTTCACCAGCGAGCCGCCGGCCCGCTCGACCGTGCAGGTCGCTGCGCTGCCCAAGGGCTCGCGCGTCGAGATCGAGGCCATCGTCCTCAAGTAAGGCGTAACTTTTGTGCGAAGCGTGCGGTTCGCGATAATGCACTAGGCATCGGCCTAGCTGCTAGCTCTACCGCACGCATCGCTTATGGAAGGCTTTCGCACTTGGTTGGCTCGCAGCAAAACGCTGCTCGTTCCGCTGCTTGTGCTGGCCGCAATCGGCTGGAGGCAAGGCCCCGATGGGCTGCTGCACATTCATCTGCCGGTCAGCAAAGGCGACGCCGCCCTGATCATCACACCCAAAGGGCGGGCGATCTTGATCGATGGCGGCGCTGATCCGACCAGTCTCACCAGCTTGCTCGGCGAAAAACTGCCCTTTTGGAAGCGCGATCTCGACGCCGTGATCTTGAGCGCGCCCCGTTCGGCTTGGCAGCCCGCTCAAGTGGCGGCCTTCGAGCGCTATCGGGTCAGATACGCCCTGCGCGCGCCCTTCGCTCAGCGCAACCCGCAGATCGACGAATGGCACGAGCTGCTGCACTCGCAAGGCAGCCGCCTGCAAATCGCCAAAATCGGCAGCCGCATCGAACTGGACGGCGTACGGATCGAGGTGCTCGAGCTGGGCGACGAGCAAGAGAGCGGTTTAAGTCTGCTGCTGAGCTATGGCAAGGTGCGTATGCTTTTTGACGGAGCCGCGCCCGAAAAAGTCGACCCAGAGCGGCTCAAACAGCTCAAAGCGCCTGTGCATGCCATGCTCTATCCTTGGAGCCACGAGCTGCCGGAAGCGCTCTTAGCACGTCTACAACCGGAGATTTTGATATTTAGCGATGCTCAAAAGGCCAAAGAGCCCGCCCAACTTTCGACCTATCAGCGGGCGCGTTTTGGCTCGCAGGTCTTCCACGAAAAGATCCATGGCGCAATCGAGATCAGCAGCGACGGACGCACGTTAACGGTTCAGACCGCCAAAACGCGCCCCTAATCGCGCGCTCGCTGCTTCGCTAGACGATCGGTACGCACAGCATGCCTGTTTATTTTTATGTTTTCATTGCGATTCTGATCGCCACCCTAATTCTGATCTGGCCCGCAACTCTGCTTTGGAAACGTTTTTATCGCGACGACAGCGACAACCCGCTCAAGCGCATCTTCAAAAACAGCGCGGTGCCCTTGGTGCTGCGCTTGTTTGTGCGCGGCCTCGATCTGATCTTCGCTGTCATTCTCTACGGCATTCTAGCCCCCGCCTCGATCGGACGCTACGAACTGGCCGCGCTCTTGGTGGTGCAATACCTCGGCACCATCACCGAATTCGGCCTAGGCGTCTTGCTCACGCGCGAGGTCGCCCACGACCGCGAAGCCGCCCCGCGTCTGTTCGGCACCAGCCTGATGCTGCGTCTGATCTTGGTGCTCTGCTCGGTTCCGGTCGCAGGACTGTTGATCGGCTCTTACGCGCTGCTAGAAGCCTTCAACTTGGGCGAAGCGATCACGCCCGACGGCCAGATGGCGATCTGGATCTTGATGTTGACGCTTGTGCCAGCGGCCTACTCCAGCGCCGTCACCGCGCTCTACAACGCCAACGAGCAGATGGAAGTGCCCGCCCTGATGGAGCTGGTCACCGCGATCATCAATATGCTGACCCGCATCGCAGTTCTGATGCTCGGCTTCGGTATTCTGGGCCTCTCGTGGGCGGCGGTGGGTGTTACCAGCTTTACGGCGCTGGTCTACTACTTCTTACAGCGCCGCAGCTTCTTCACGCCGACTCTGCGCTGGGACCCCGCCGCCATGCGTGCGCTGCTGCCAATCGCCTTCCCACTGATGCTCAACAACCTGCTGAGCGCAGTCTTCTTCCGCTTCGATACCTTCTTGCTCAAAGGGCTGGGCGCAGGCGACGGCGATGTGCTGGTGACCCAATACAATCTGGCCTACAAAGTGCTCAGCATCCCGCTGATTTTGCCGCCGGTGATCACCTTCGCGGTCTTTCCGCTGCTGGCGCGCCAAGCCCACGGCGACCGCCAAGTGATGGCGCGCGCCCAAAACAACACCTTGCGCATTCTGCTACTGATCGCCTTCCCGATCTCGATGGCGCTGACCATGCTCGCGCCCGATCTGGTGCGCTTCTTCACCCGCAAAGAGGTGGCTAGCTATCTGCCGATCGCGGCCTACGCTCTGGCGATCTTGGGCTGGTTTCTGCCGCTCTCGTTCGTCAACGGTCTGCTGCAATACGTCTTGATCGCGCTTAACCAACAGCGCTCGATCACCAAAGCCTTTATCATCGGCGCGCTCTTCAACTTCCTCTGCAACCTTGTGCTGATCCCCTTCTTCGGGATCTACGCCGCCAGCCTAGTGACGATCGCCTCAGAGGTGGTGCTGCTCGCGGTCTTCTGGCCCCTGCTGCGCGAGGCCGATCTGCGCCCACCGCTCCTTCAGATGATCTGGCGGCCCTTGCTGGCCAGCCTGCTGATGGGCGCGGCGATGTATGGCGTCAGCTTCCTGTGGGGCGGCCTCTCGTTCACTGAGCTGCAGATCAATTGGTGGCAGCTGATCGCAATGGTTGTGGTTGGGGTACCGGTCTACGTCGCCGCGCTCTGGCTGATCGGCGGGATCAGCGCCGAAGATCGTCTGCTGCTCGGGCGGGTCTTTAAACGCCGCAGCGCCTAAAGCGCCCAAGCGCCTTAGCGGCCCTTTTGGCCTTCCGCAGAGCGGAATACGAGCGGCTTCGCCCAGTTTTCGCGTTGCGAGCGAGTTGTGATGGGAATGGCGTGGCCAGTATGGCGGCGAAGAGTTTGAGCCTGCCAGGCGCAAGCGCCTGGCAGGTCGCAGCGCAAGCTGCGAGGCGATAGCCCGAATGGCAGGAGCTGCGACTTGATAGCCGAAGGCGGACGCACCAGAAGCCGCATGGGGGCCAACAGCCTCTCCGCCAAAGGAGAAAACGGGAAAGGTCGCTACAGCAGCCAAAAGCGAGGGAGACAAGGCCTGCAAACTAAAAAACGTCCTTGCGATCGGCTACAAGGACGTTTTGCTAGCACGTATGCCTGTTAGGCTTGATCGATCAGCTCAGTGAAACGGGCCTCTAGCTCGGCCTGTTGCCTGAGCAGCTCGGCCATCTTGGCCCGATCGTTGTGAACGGTCGCGTACTGCAAGCGGCCGTAGACAAAAGCTTGCTGGCGGCGAACCGCGCTCGCCTCGGGCAGACGCTCGCGCACGAAGTTGGCGCTATCGAAACAGCGCTGGGCCGAGACGCGCCACGAGAAGAAGGCCAGACCGCCGAGCGGGATCTCGGGATTGCTCTCGAGGTCATCGGCCAAGACCAGCATGGCTTTCGGCCCACACATCACCCCGTTAGGCCCGTTATCGAAGATGGGGCGGTGCAGAAACTCTTTGGCGAAATCGATGGTCGCCCGCCAGATCTCCTCCTCGCTCGGCACCCGCTTGCGCTCGCCGATCGTCCACATGCCATAGGGAACGCCCGTATAGACATCGCGCTTCCAGCCCTCCAGCAGGTCGCTGATGGGCAGCGGCGCGCAGACGTAGCCGCTGGGGTCGTGCACGATCAGATCGTCGCCCTCGAAGCCGAGCGCAACGATGGCATGGTCGGCCCCGAGCTGCTGCTGATACGAAGCGCTATAGGTCAGGTAGCCCATATCGAGCATGCCCAAAACCACCGGCCCGTCTTGCAAAGCCGCGCGCAGAGCCGCTAAAGCAGCCTCATCGTTGTCGGCACCACTAAAACGGTAGTCGTAGCCTAAGGTGTCGAGCAGGTGTTGGCCGGCCAGATGGTATTCGAAGCCGTTGACAGCGAAGACCTGCCCGGGCGAGCGAACATAGACGAAGCCGAAGGGTTCGCCGCTGACGCACTCCAGCCAGTCGGTGCGAGCTTGCAGACCTTTGGTTTCCAGCACCATATGGATGCTACGGATCAGACAGTAGCTCATTCGCCCGTAAAAGGGCACTTCATGCAGCATGATCGCTCCTTCTCCTACAAAGCCTAACCTTTAACTCAGCATACTAAAAAATTTGTTCTATATTCATCGGTCAAAAGTCGGAGAAGGCGCAAGGGCCTGACAAGCGTTTAGGCTTGTTCGGAGCGATAAACGATCGGTCTCCACGCCAGCAGGCGCGCAAGACTGACGCTACAGGCGCTACAAACCAGCGGCACAAGCTCCGAATAGATGCGCACTTCGTAGAGCAGACCAACGATGCTCATGCCAAGCATAAAGGGCAGTGTGACCAACAACAAACGCTGCAGATCGCTCGGCAGCGCCTTCCAGAGCAGAGGAACGAGCAGCCATAACCCGCCGAAACTAGCCAGGCTCCAGAGCGCGAACGGTTCTCGCATCAGCAGATCGGCAAAAAAGTGCAGATTATTGGCGATCTGATTTTGGAAGACGCTTTCGCCGTAATTCTCGCGAAACAGATAGGTCAAGAAGCTCTTGATCGCGAACCAGAGCGCAAACTGAGCGATACTCTGCCAAGCCAAGTAGATCAGCGAACGCCTGCCTAGATAGAGGAAGAGCATAGCGAAGGTGAGAAAACAGACCGTTTCGCGATTGAAGCAGCCTAACACAAACACGGCGTAATAGAGCCGCATGCGCCCTTGGAACAGACACAAGAGGCCTAACACAAAGAGCAGAATGGCTAAGATGTCGCTAGGGTAGATGAAGATGCTGATGATCGCGTAGTTCCAGAGCATCGCATAGATCATCAGCAAAGGGGCCAGATTGAGGCTCTGGCCCTGCAGCCAATACGAGCAAAAGGCGCGGAAAGCCAACAAGAGCGCGCAGCAGGTGGCCCAAGTGAGGCCCATGTAGATCCACTCGACGGGAAAGGGCAGCAACCAGGCCAGCCCATGCACGATGCTCGGCAGCAGCACGCGGTATTGATAGGGCCGAAAGGCGCTGAAATCGGCCAGCGCCGCAAGTGTGGCATCTTCAAATTGAAGCGTGGAGGCAAAGTAGACCCAGGTGAAGAGCGCGGCTGTTAGGCCATAGACCCAGCACCAGATGCGCTCCACACGCCAAGCGGGCCCCGCTTCATAACCCGCCAAGGCCTGGCTCGGCCCCGCGATCAGCCAGCCGAAGAGCTTGATCAGGCCGGGTGTCAGCATGCCAACCAGGGCCCAACATCCGATCAGGGTCGGGCTAAGCTTGCTCAACAGGCCGTAACGGTCGCTCCACAGGCCATACAACAACAGGCCAGCCAGCAGCGCAAAGACGAGTAGCGCGCCCCAAAAAGCCGCCAGTTTCCAAAACCTACAGAGCAGGCGATCGAGCGAGAGCAGCGCGATCGACATGCCAGCCAATAAGGCAGCAAAAAGCAGCGTTTGCAGACCCAGAGCACGCAGATCCTTACTCAGAGGCACCTCTCGCACGCTCAGCCAATCGATCGGCACGCCCAGCGAACGTTTCTCGAATTCGTAGGCTCGGCTGATCAAGCGGATGTGCGCATCGTCGAGGCCGTTGCCCAACGGCTCGGGCAAGAGCACATGGTAGACCCGCCAGCCCGCCTCAAGCTCGAAGCGCAGCGCTTGACCATGCGCTGAAGCGATCTGCAGCTCGGGGGCGTCGATTGCGTGCCGAAGGTCGCCGTTGATGCGCAGATCAACAATGTGACGCGCCGCGTTCGCGCCGGGCAGCCTAACCGCGGCGTCGGCGCTGCTCCAACGAAAGAGTGTACCATCGGAGGCAGTTTCGGCTTGATAAAAGGAGGCTATGAAGGGGTGGTCTTGAGGGAGACCGAGATCGATCTGTAGGTGGGTTGTGCGTTGCAGCACCACAAAGAGGGCGATCGTGAAGCCAAGCCATATAACGCACAACACCGCAAAACGACGATTTTTTAGCAAAAACATCGGTTTGAGGTAGGTTGAAGCTACAAAAAAGTATGGCTATTCTCCTAAGTAACAACGGGCAATTATAACATGTAAAAATAAGTTAATACAAAAATATACCTGTAACAAATATAATAAACACTCACATCTGTTCAGGCTTAGCTCTCAAACAAGCAAATTAGGCCCAAAGCATCTAGCCAAAGCGCGCTTTCTAGGTTAGGCTACAAGCAGGGAGATTTGTCCTTCACCATTCACTGAAAGGAGGATCCAAATGCATGTAGTGGCCGTTAGTCTCAGCCCGACCCATACCTTCAGCAAGCAGAACCAAGCCAGCATCCGCCTGCTGGCTGGTCTGGGTGTCGAAGGCGACGCCCATATGGGCAAGACCGTCAAGCACCGTTCGCGCGTCGCAGCCGATCCGACTCAGCCCAACCTACGCCAAGTCCACCTGATCCACTCCGAGCTATTGAGCGAATTACACCAGCGCAACTTCATAGTCGAACCCGGCCAATTGGGCGAAAACATCCTGACTGCCGATATCGACCTGCTGAGTCTGCCCACTGGAACGCGCCTGAAGATCGGCCCCGAGGCGGTCGTCGAGATCACCGGCCTGCGCAACCCCTGCGCCCAAATCGACAATTTCCAAAAAGGTTTGCAAGCCGCCGTACTCGACCGCGACGAGCAAGGCAACTTGATCCGCAAAGCTGGAGTTATGGCGATTGTGTTGCAAAGCGGCGAGGTTAAGCCTAACGACCCCATTCAAGTCGAGCTGCCCCCTGAGCCACACCGCCCACTGGAGCGAGTCTAAATTCAAACGAGCTTTCAACCAGGGCAACAAAAAATCGACAAGCGCAGAAACACTTGTCGATTTTTTATTGGTTTAAAAGCGTTTCATAGGACGGTTGTGACTGGTTTGGGCAAGGTCGGAAGCGCCGGTGGGTTTACCGTCGGCACGGGCAGATGGATCGTAAAGGTTGTACCGGTCGCTTGAGAGCTAGCGACGCTGATCGTACCGTTGTGGGCTTCCACCGCCAGCTTACAGAAGGTTAAGCCTAAGCCAGTACTGTGGTAAGAAGTATGCTCGCTCTTGGTAGCGAAGCGCTCGAACAGGCGCTGCTTGACCTCGGGCGCGATGCCCGGGCCGGTATCGTGCACAAAGATCTCGGCCTTGCCATCAACCATCTCGGCCCCCAAGGTGATCTCGGTGGCATAGGGCGTATGTTTGATGGCGTTCGAGGTAAGGTTCAGCACCACGCGCCGTATCAAGCCCTCGTCGACATAGATCAAGGGGAAATTGGCGCTAACGCTAACCCTAATCGCTTTATTCTCGATCTTAGCCCACGAGCTCATCTCATGCGCGCACTCTTGCAGTAGCTTGCGCGCATCAACGTTGCTACAGCGCAACTCGAGTCGTCCCTCGCTTAGTTTGGCGATATCAAGCAACTGAGTCACCAGATTGAGCGTAGCCGCGTTGCTGCGCTGAATACCCTCGGCCAGCTCGCGCTGAGTTGGGTCGAGACTCATACGGCTCAACATATCGGCATAGCCCTTAACACCCATCAAGGGGTTTTTGAGGTCGTGAACCAGCATCTGGCTAAACTGTTCGCGCGAGCGCAACAGCTCTTCCTGAGTACGTGCACGCATCTCTTCCGCGCTGCGTCGCGTCTTCTCAGCCTGATCGATCGCGTCAAGCATACTGTTGATCGACTGCGAAAGGCGGCTTAGCTCATCGTTGCCCTCGACCTCCATACGCAGCGAAACATCGCCGCTCTCGCCGATCGTATGGGCGCGCGCATCGAGCTGCGCAATACGGGCCAGCACCATCCATTCCAAGCCCAAGATCGTAACAGCCAAGCTCACCAAGGTTACAGCGATCAGAGCTAAGGTGAAGTAATCGACCGTAGCGCGTCCTTGGGCATAGATCGCGCGCTCTAACTCGACCCGAATACCGATCGCAGGCTGACCGAAGACATCATTGACCTGACGAATGCCCGCCACACGCGCCTCAGACATAATCTCAACCGTGGTGTCGTCTGCAGACAGGGCCTGATCGCCTGCCAGCGGCTGCGCTCCATCGATACGATAGAACTGCACATTCATATGCAGCGACTCGGCGATCTGTTTGCCCAATCGCTCATCAAGATAGCGGCCCATCAAAAGCGAGCCGCGCGCTGGTCCTTCGCCATCGCTGGTCAAGATCGGCTGTGAAGCGATCAACATCGGCCCATCGGGCAGCATCACCACGCCCGAAGTCGAGCCGCTCACTTCGTCTCGGTCAAAGATAAAACTCTCTAAGATCTCTGGCTGTAAAAAGAAGGAAGGTACATCAACACTTATTTCGTTCTCAAGGTCATAAGCCTTGGCACCAACCACTTGATGATCGGTATCAACGATCATCACCAAGTTGATATCCTCCGCTGGGAAGGAGGGATCAGCCAGGTTGGCTCGCATATAGTTGTCATTATGATCTTGAACGAATCTATAGGTATCATCCCACGTGGCGTAGCCTGCCGCCGTATTGCTAATACGATAAATGGCGTTTTGTAAGCCATCGTTTGCTCGCGACACCTCTGTTCTTGTTAGGTCGCTTTCGAGTGCCAGATAGCTACCTAAAACAACCAGTCGCAAAGGGATATATAAAGCGAGGAAGAGGCCCAACACAGTACAGGCCAACAGAACAATAGTCTTGACACGCAAAGTGACAAACCGCTTCGAAGCGCGATTTGTACGGTTTCCAGATGCATCTGCCTCAGAAGCAGATGATGTTGTGTTATCAGCAACAGATGGTTCAACAGCCATTCCGCTGGAACTCCCAACAAGCGTAATAGTAAGATGGATCCTGCTCCAGCCAGTGCCCTACACGAGACTTTGTGTAAGGAGCGCGAATGTTTGTAACGACAAAGTAAGGATAACATACCTCTATTACAAGATGCAACATATTTTTATAAGGGAAATATGCTATATCTTTACTTTTATGCCTTATACAACCATAATTTGTACCTTTCACATCGCTTCAATATCTGTTATTTTTATCATTGTCATATAAAATTGTGGAAATCTCAAAACATTTTCTAAACACAAATATCTCAAACCGCTCTGCCGATAAGCACATGCTTTCCATCACAAAGCACTAGCGCAAGCGTTCTCAACATCGATCTACAAGCCTCACAGCCCAGTTGACACTGCAAAACCACGTTCACACTGTCTCTTGCTCTTCACCCAAGGTTGCCTAACTAAAGCACAGCTCTAGCGGCTCGGTCGCTAGCCCAAAGAAGGCGGCTAGCGCGTCCGCCTACGGCTACCAACAGCCCGCCCTCCCATACGACGTCGTAGCTGTGTGCCGAAAGGCCTCCTAAAAACCTAATGTTATGAACGAATGGTATAAAAGCTATCGCCGCAAGATGCCAGAAATGAGTGTGAGATTTGGAATAAAGGGACCAAATCTCACACATCATACCAAATCGGCCTAAAGACGTGCATGCTCGTAATGCGGGAAGACAAAAACCGGGGAAAAGTTGTGTAACATTTCGCTCTGTCGTGCGAAATGTTACACAACTAACATCGTCAAGTTCCACTCTACCGAAAGCCAAAAGAACTCAGCTAATCGGATTTGGTATTACAGAAGAAAGAGTGCGCTCTGCGAAAAGCCTTGCATTAGTGAAGAGAGGAATGTGCTATTTCAGAGCATTTATTTGGGCCGCAGATCAGACGTAATAAGCTATTTGATAACGGCGCGCCGCGACCTGAACAAGCATATCGAGCATATCGTGATACTTGCCGCCCGCGCGTTCGGTCAAAATGCAGAAGCTCGATAAGCGTTGGATATGCGGGTGTGTGCTGGCTTCGATCATCCAAGGGGTGCCATCGCGGCTAACCCGGAAGTCGATGCGGCCATAGTCGCGAATACCAAGCGCCTTCGCGGCTCGGGCAGCGATCGCAGCGACTAACTCATTATCGACATGCTCCGGCGTTTCGACAAAATTGTAGTTATCGTTATAGACCGTATCTGAAGACAAATAATACTCATCGTCTGGAATCTTGCCATCGATCGAGACGGCCAAGACGCCCAAAACCTTCGGATCTGGATCGGTGATCAGCGGCACTTCTATTTCGGTACCTGCAATAAATGTTTCAACCAGAATCGGCTGAGCGTAGCGCTCGTACAAATAAGCGGCGCGCTCATAAGCTTGTTCGGGCGTATCAACCACCGATACTCCCGTTTCGATACCGATGCTCGAGCTTTCGGCGATCGGCTTCACAATCACAGGGTAAATCAGAGAATCTAGGTCTGCATCGACACCACCGAACAGCAGGGCCGCAGGCGGCGTTGGCACATTGGCATCTTTAACTATCAGTTTGGTATGGTATTTGTTACGGGTCAACGAGAGGGTATAAGGGGTCGATCCAATATACGGGATATTCGCTGCTTCTAAGATGGTCGGCACGATACTTTTACGCTCTGGTCCTCGATAACCAACCGACTTATTCAGCACTAAGTCGCATTCGTTTTGCCAATACGAGAGGCGTTCAAGTAAACGCCGCGCATCGCCGATCGGTATAACCTCGTGTCCAGCATCGCGTAATCCGTTCAGCAACTCCTCTTCCTCCTGGGCAGATAGCAATTCCGAATTAGCATCTGCCGGATCTTCGGGGCGATACGGATAATCTTCTTTGCGTTCGTAGGTAACTCCGATTCGCACAGCATGACCTCTTTTCTAAACTATGAGCTAATGGCTAACCAAGATGTGCCAATAACCATAATGATCATCGCAATCAACTTGCGAAAAACATTGTGTCTATCTAACATTTCCTTCGTGTATGTTGGCACATACAGCGTCAGAAGAATACCTAACACAAAAACAAACAGCGGCTGTAAACCATTTAAGACCGACACAAGTGCCAACGGTGCTAACAAGCTTGCGAAGTTCGTGGCTGTTTTTGCTATCAGGCCCAAAACCTCATTAAGCGTCACAAAAGCCAAAACGGTTGGGCTTTTGATCCGAATAGCTTGAATAAAGGTGTGGCGATAGCCAGGAATTATTAGCAGGCCCACTGCTACAATCACAAAGCCAACATACTCCCAAAAGCTCGTTCGCCAGAATGCTTCTTCAATGGCAACGACTTTAAAAAGCAGCCAGTTCAGCGCATTTAAAAATGAAGCCAGAAGCATCCAGAGGAAGACCGAAAATCGTACCCTAAAGCGCTTTGGATCAGCTTCTAGAGTGACAAAAACTGAACCAAAGATGATCAATAACGAAGCAGCTATCTGTTCCCAGCCTAGCTGTTCATCTAAAATGAATAGGCCTAAGAAGTAGCTGAAAACTGCCGTCAACTGAAACAGAGGTATGACAACAGAAGCCTCCTCCTGTTCTAGAGCATAGAAATACGGAATAAGGCCAAGAACATAGAGCATGCCATTGGCAGTCAAAATCGTTCCATGCCAAACCGATATCTGTAACACATTCGGCTGAAACAGACCGATTAAGATCAAGGCAGGCAGACCTATAAAGGCTGAATATAGAAGAAGTTGCGGTATTCCACCATTATCGTGTTGTGTATCTATTAAATACTTATCGATATGGTTACCGATGGCCCAAGAGGCCGGGGCAATTAGTGCGATGACTATCCACAACATAGCGTGTCACTATGTATTCTGATAGCAGCGCACAAGACAGTCACGACTCTGCATGATGTTCTACCTATACGCTCAAGACATTACCTAAAAAGCGACAATACAAAACCTGACGGCTCGTTGAGCAATAAGGGCAGCATCTCTCGAGACATGCCTTCATGATATTGCTCATTTGAAGCATTTCCTGCTTCAAAGAATTCTGCTACAAGTATTAGTATATATAGTATTTTTACCCTATAGGCACCATTTGGTCAATATGAAAAACAAATATATATATTTATTGTAAACAAATGCTGTCCCAGAGGGTCAAACCGATAAGCAAAAAGGTGGATAATGCCACTTCTAGAAGCACTATCCACCCCCGAGATGACAGTCTTCTCAGGCCTAGCTCACCGTATCATAAATAACTATTTTATTCCAAAGATGGCCGCAGTTCTTGCGGAAGGCATCATGCACCGGGTGGTCTTGGTAGATATCATGCGCTTCCTTATCGGCGAAGATGGTGATCAGGCCAGCGCTATAGCTGCGGTCGATAACAGGTCGGTCGGTGTCGGCGGGCTTGCCCCAGGTTACAAGCTGAGCGCACTCGATAGAGCGCAGCGATTCGAGACCGGCATAGAAGGTCTGCACCTCTTCCTCGCTCAGATCGGGGCGCAGCCAGAAATAAACGGTGTGAACAAACATTTGCATTCCTTTTCAGTGGGCGCAAAGGCCCTAAGCAACCAATGGATAGGCGCATTATACAAACAAACCGCCCCTGCTTTTTCAGCCCAGCACGCCACCTCTCAAACGGTGTGCTACAATGGATCATGTGAACTCCACATATTTTTCCAAAAGGAGCATTCCCATGGCTGAGTTTCATCGAAATGCCACATCGACGTGGTCCGGCGACCTGAAGTCTGGTAAAGGGCTTGTCTCGACCCAAAGCGGTGCGCTGCAGGATGCACAAGTGACCTTTGTGTCTCGTTTCGAAAACCAGAAAGGAAGCAATCCTGAGGAATTGATCGCCGCCGCCCATGCGGCCTGTTTCAGCATGGCGCTTTCGGCTAATCTCAGCGGTGCAGGCCATGTGCCCGATTCGGTCACAACCACAGCGACCGTCACCCTGCGCATGGATCAAAGCGGGCCTACAGTCTCCAAGATCCATCTTGTCGTCGAGGGCAAAGTGCCTGGGATCGACAACGAAGCCTTCCAAGCAGCCGCCGAGCAGACTAAAACCGGCTGTCCGATCTCGCGTTTGCTTGCGCCCGGCCTCGAAGAGATCTCGCTTGAAGCACGTTTGCTCAACGCCTAACCGCTAGCAATTTTCGCAATAGGAGCTCTTTTGGCGGAGCAGCTTCTAGCCCCATTCAGTCCCCACCGCGTCCGCCTACGGCTACCAACATCCCAACCTTCAATACGACGAGGGAGTTTTGCGCTGACGCGCAAAACTCCCTCGTCCTTTCGTCGCCGCTTCATCGTCGCTCATTGCGCCTGCTAGGTTAGCGCTGCTACGAGCAACTCTGCCTACAACCATGCAAGCTCGCAACTAAAGAAACAAACCAAGGGCAAGAGTTGAGTTCTACTCTGCCGAAGGCCAAAAACAACAAGCTAATCATACAAAATCCGCTTGAAGCGTTGTGTTTTGGGGTGGTCTCTGGGCACACAGCTACAACAGCCTGCTTACGGGCGAGCTGTTGGTAGCCGTAGGCGGACGCGCTAGCAGCCCTCTTTGAGGAAGAGACCAAGCCGCTAGAATACTGAAGCGATCAAACGGATTTAGATCAGATTTGGAATAGCTAGATGCCCCACTCGGCGGCGAGCTGTCGAGCACTTCGAAAAAGATGGCGATCGCCCAATTTGATGGCCTGCTGTTGCGCTTCTTGCAAGAGCTGAGCGGCTGTTTCGCGCTGACCGCGCCCCCATGCCAGTCGAGCGAGATTGATCTGGTAGCCAACTAACAGAGCACGGTTATTAAAATGCTCAGCCATAGCTCTGCCGCGTGTCAGCCACCTATCGGCGGCCTCCCAATCCCGCTCGGCTAGCGCGATCTCGCCGCGTGTGCTATAGACCCACTGGCGATTGGTCGCAAGGTCGCGCTCTTCTGTAATCGCTATGGCCTGATCGATATGGCGCTTGGCCAGCGCAAGATCGCCCAGCAACAGAGCGTGATAGGCCAGATTGTTGTGGCCCAGCGCGATATGAAGACTATCGTTCTGCTGCTCAGCGAAAGCGATGACCTGTTCAAAGTAGCTCAAGGCAGCTTGCAAATCGCCCTCTTGGGCTTTGACATTGCCTAGCTCGAAGACGATCGGCGCTTTGAGGCTATCGTAATGCGCTTGGGTAGCATAGCGCAGCGCCTCGTAGAGATGCGCCTCTGCCTCCGCCAAAGACTGACCGCTCGCACGCATACCAGTCGCCAACAAGTAGGAACCTAAAGCAAGCGCGCTATCGTTATGCTCCTCAACCAAATAGCTTCGCCCCTGTTTGATCCAATGGAGCGCATCTTTGAGCTGACCGGTCGCAAGCGCGCTACGCGCCAGTTCGAGGGCAGCTTCAGCGGCGTGCGAGCTATCACCCGAGGCGATCCAACGATCGTGGGCTTCGGTCAGATGCCCATGCGACTGCTGATAATCGCCCTGCCAATAGAGACTGACCCCTAGGCCATACAAACGTGCCGGAGTTCGCTCGTGTTCGAGCGCTTGGCGAAAGAAGCGGGCCGCCTCGTTGGTTGCGCCTAAATAAAGCGCGTAGTTGCCAGCCTGTTCTGCATAGTCGGCCGCTAAGACCGCCTCGCCAGCTTCCTGATAGTGATAGGCCAGTCGTCCGGCCTGCTCGGGAGCTTTACCAGCGGGGCTATTCAGCCAAGCTTGGGCCGCACGCCGATGCAGCAAACGGCGACGCATACCGCTGAGATTGGCATCGAGCACTTGGCCCAGCATAGGATGGCTAAAGCTCAACCCGCTGTTGTGTTCCACTACAAAACCTTGCTGCACCAGCAGATCGATCGCATCGAGCGTTTCGCTTTCGCTGTGGCCGCTGGTTTGGCAAAGCGTCGCAAAGTCGTTCGATGGTTGCAGCACCGCCACAGCTTGGAGCACATCGCGCAACAGATCGGGCAGGGCGTTCAAACGCGCCGAGATCATATCGACCAGAGCGCTGGGTGTGCTGTGGGGCGGCGCTTGCATCAGCTGAATCAGGTAATAAGGATTGCCAGCGCTACGCTCGTACAGTTCGGGCGTACGCGAGAGATCGCCGCCCAACGCTTGAATCAAACGCTCGCTCTCTTCGCGATTGAAGCGCTGCAACGCCAAGCGCTCTAGGCTGGCTGTGCGTGACCACGAAACAAGCAGTTCATCGAGACGGCTTGGGCGCTCTTCCGGTCGATAGGCAATAACCAACAGACAGGCCTGCTCCTGAAAACGATAGACCAGATAGCCCAGCCATTCGATGGTTGTGCTGTCGGCCCAGTGCAGATCATCGACGAACAGCACCCATGGCGGGCGCACCACCAGTTGAAAGAATTGAACCAGCGCCTCGAACAGGCGACGGCGTTCTTCGGCGGGCGGCAGCGCCGAAGCTTGGGGCAGATCGGGGAAGCGATCGTGCAGTTCGGGCAGCAGGCGGCTAAGCTCAAGCAGCCAGTGCGGCGCTTGATCGCTGGCAAGGCGCTCGAAGACGCCCTGCTTCAACAACTGACGCAAAAGCTCGATGATCGGAGCGAAGGGTAGATGGCGCATCACCTCTAAGCAGTGCGTCTCAAAGCCCTGCACATGCGCGGCGTGCTGGCTGCGCCAAGTCTGCCAAAGGCGCGATTTGCCGATTCCTGCCTCGCCGATCAGCGCCACTACCCGCGCGCCCGTCTGTTGAGCTTGGAGCAGATTCGCATCGAGCGCCTCTAGCTCGGTCCTGCGCCCAACATACGGCTCGTTAGCGATCGCCGTTTTGGGCGTTTCCGGCTTGGGCTTGGCTACTAAGGGGTGCAGCATGCCTTGGACGATCTCGTCGCGCAGGCGCATAGTTTCGGGCAGCGGCTCCATGCCCAGCTCGCGTTCCAAATGAGCGCGCAACAGCTCATACTGGCGCAATGCCTCATTGCGCTCGCCCAAACGCGCATAAGCCTCCATCAGCGCTTGGTGCATCTGCTCGTTGATCGGGTCGTCGTTCAGGGCCAGTTGTGCTATGCGTTGCACATCGTTCCAGCGCCCAGCTTGTTGATAGAGCTTGAGCTGACGCTCGAGCAGATCGCTATAGAGCCGCTTTAAGTGCTCACGCTGATTGCTCAGCCAGATCTCCAGCTCGGGCGCATCGTCAAAGGCCACGCCATCTAAGAGCGGACCACGATAGAGCTCAAGCAACGTAGCGAAGCGATCGTGGTTGTGATCGGCGCTCGCCAGCGCTTGATCTGCGCTGTGCAGCGCATCGTAGCCTCGCTGGAATTGGGCTACATCGACCCAAAGCTGGGGCGAAAGGCTGATCAGTTCATCGCCTTCGATCAGGTTTTGGCCGCCATGGCTGCGCATGGTCCAAATCAGATTACGTAAGTTCTTGCGCCCAGCCAGACTGCTGCTTTCGGGCCAGAGCAGGGCGATCAGCTGCTCGCGCGAGCGCTGGCGGTTGAAGAGCAGATAGGCTATCAGAGCGAAGGCTTTGCTCGGCAGTGCTTGAGGCTGATCGTCGCTAAGCCACTCGGGTATGCCGAAGAGCCGAATACGTAGCGAGCACACCCGCTGCTCTTCGCTTTGCAGCAGCGCCTCGACTGCCTGTTGAAGATGCGTAAGCGAGAGATCGCTCGACTTACCCACGTAGCGTTTATGGGTGTGGCCCTGCAAGTGGCGGTAGGCGTACCAATAGTAGCTATTGCGCTTTTTTTCGCGCCGCAGCGTGACTGCTCCAGCGGGCGTGCGCAAAGAGAAAGAGCGATTCGATTCGTGATTAAGCCAATCGTACCATTCGGGCGAGCCGACGACTATAGGCGAAAGCGTAGCCTCGTAAAAAAGAAGGTTATCTTGAATGTAGGCAAGCTGACGCGCCATATTCCTCCCTACAATTACCCAACTGCTAGCAGTATAGCACTGTTGGGTAATTGACCAAGGCCAATTTCAAGCCAGTTCCTCCAAGTATGGGCATGTTCGAGAGCAGATAACTGGCATACAGCGCCAAAGAGCAGCAATGGCGACGAACGGACGGCCCAAAGGACGATCATTCAGATACCCTAGCGCTAAACTGTCAACAGTAGTTAGGCTTTATGTTTAAAAGATAGGAGAAGTAACTTGAAGCAGCTAAGCTACCTTCATCAGCCCCAAGTCGGCATCAGCATATTGCGAATCGTAACAGGCTTTATCTTTTTGATGCACGGCTGGCAAAAGATCAGCGAATTCGGCCTCTCAGGCTTTACCATGTTTCTGACCCAAGTAGGCATTCCATTCCCCGGCCTATTCGCAATAGTCGTGATCGCGGTTGAATTTTTCGGTGGGCTAGGACTCATCTTTGGCTTTGGCACTCGCTGGATCGGTTTAGCCCTCACCATCGATATGCTGGTAGCGCTCTTCACAGTTCACATCGGCAACGGCTTTTTTGTTAGTGCCAATGGCTACGAGCTGGTCTTGATCCTGTTCGGCGCCTCACTCAGTTTGGCCTTCCTTGGTGGTGGTAGCTATGCGCTCGACAGTCAAGTGTTTGGATACGAGCGAAGACTGGCCCAAAGCATCAGCACAGATTAAAAAACTGTTATATAAGCAAAAAGCTAGATGCCGCTGATCAACATGGCATCTAGCCTATTCTAAAGCGATCTTTCTTCGCAAGACCGAGCGTTACTCAATTACAAAATTGACATCTTGTTTTTTCTGATAATAGCTGGTAATTCTGCTTATAAGGTCGCTTTTTCTGCCGCAAAACATTTAAAAACAATCTTTTTAAGAAAGTGAGTATCTTTATGGCTACTCCGGCCCTGTCACCTCATTTAGTTCTGGGCGCGCCCCAATTGGCCGTAGCCGACCTTGAGCGGTCATTGATCTTTTATCGCGACCTGCTGGGCATGCAAGTACACAAGAACGATGGGCAACTGGCCCAACTTGGTACAAGCCAAACGGTTTTGGTTGAACTGGTCCAACAAGAGCAAGCTGTTCGTCCGCCCTACAACACGACTGGTCTCTTCCACGTGGCCTTTCTCTTCCCGAGTCAGCGCGATCTGGCCCGCACTATGTTGCGCCTCTTCCAAGGCGGCTATCGGGTTGGGGGCGCTTCAGACCATCTCGTGAGCCAGGCTTTCTACCTCGATGATCCCGATGGCAATGGCATCGAGCTCTATTGCGACCGCCCGCGCGCAGAGTGGCCGATGAACGGCAAGTATGTCGCCATGGATACGCTGCCGCTCGACCTCGAAGGCTTCTTCAGCGTCTTGAAAGGCGATAAAGAGCCGCTTGGAGCGATCGCCGAAGGCACAAGCGTCGGACATATGCACCTACGCGTCAGCGATGTCGCAGCCGCCCGCCACTTCTATACCCAAGTCGTGGGCTTCGACCTGATGCAGGCCAACTATCCGGGCGCCGCTTTTGTGGCTGTCAACGGCTATCATCACCATCTTGGCTTAAACGAGTGGCAGAGTCGCGGGGCCTCTCCTGCGCCTGCCAATGCGGTTGGGCTACGCTTTTCGCGCTTCAGCTTTGCCAGCCAAGCCGAGCTCGATGCGCTTAAGCAGCGGCTTAAGGAGGCGAACTGGCCCACTGAAGAGCAAGAGGGCGAACTGCGCTTTAGCGATCCATCGGGCAATCCATGGCATATCAGTGTTAGTGCCTAGCTTCTCGTCGGCACGTTTAGAGCAGATCTATGGAACTCAAGCCTATTTCATCCTTTGTTTTCCTATAAGCATGCACATCTTTAAACAGATTTGATGGCATACGAAGTCCGCTTGAGTGATGGTTGGGGGCGGCTGCGGCGCACACGGCTAGCACCCCGTTGTACGGGCAAGATGTTGGTAGCCGTAGGCGGACGCGCTAGAGGCCGAATGGAAGCGACGGTCCTCGCCGCTTGAAGGCTTGATTTCGCTAAACAAAGCAAAAAACACTGAAGGGTGCAGGCTTTTTTGCCTACACCCTTCAGTGTTCTACACTCATCCAAAACAAGGTCAAAAACACAAAGGTAGTATTATGCACCGTTGCATATCCACCCACAGAGCGAACACTCACTAAACTACTCTTCGTCACACGAGCTCAAGAAGCGTTTGGGTACGATGTGTTCGGGCCATAGTACCAGCGCGCAATCGAATCTCGTTGAGTCTGTCCGCCCGATCTAGTCCCACATGATATAATGAACACGACCGAGTAAGTAGCTATCGTGTCTTGATATCAAGTGGAGCGCGTGATGAAACTTTCGCCTGAAAAGATCGAGCAACTCGCCGCAGAGATTGTCGATCAGCTTGCAGAGATCGATGGCATCCTTTTTCAAGGAAATGATAGCCAACTGCGCATTGCTACCAAAGAGATCATCAGCGATGAACTCATGGTCGAAGAGCGACTTGATGCAGAGGTTCATAAACTGCTTCAAGCCTATAAATACGAGATCACAATGGGGCGAATGAGTTACGATGAACTCTTCAAAAAGACGCGTCAACGCCTCATTCGAGAACGCAACATTGTCCTTTAAAACCACCCGTTTTGCGCTATTCAGCCGCGGCGGGGTCTTTCCCTAGTTCACTTCCAAACCTTGCACCAATGGCACAAGTCCGACATTGCTAACGAGAAAGAGCGAGTTCTGAAAGCAGATTTCGCTCTTTCATCAGAAGCTACCCACGTCAACGACGCTCAATCAGCAGGCGAATAGCAGTACGCTCTTCATCATCGATCGATACATCAATGAAGGACGGGACACAGATGATGTCGACACCCTCTTCGCTTAGGTAACTACGAGCGATGGCTACAGCCTTGATTGCTTGGTTCGTCGCACCTGCACCGATCGATTGTACTTCTGCTGTTCCACTTTCACGAATAACGCCAGCGATAGCGCCTGCTACTGCGCTCGGGCGAGATCGGGTCGAGACCTTTAGAACCTCAGCATTGCCTTGGCGCTCAACGACAACATCAGCGGAACCAACGGCACGGGCGACTTGAACCGACTGAGCTGGATTCATACGTTCCTCCTCGGGTTTTGAAGCGTTTGATTGACTCTGCGTATGCTTGTTCGGATCGTTCGGAGTAGCGTCAGTGCTCATGCAAGAGCCTCTCCTTCCTGTCCTTAAGGCCATCTAACCTACCCAACAAAGTAGGAACTGCTTTGTTGTGGGCCCCGTCGCTACATCTCAGCCAGAGCACTGAGCTCAGACGGTGCTTTTGCAAATACAAGCATACTATATGCCTCAAGTTTCTTGAGGACTCTAGCATTTTCTACAAATTATTCATATTGTGTAGATCAATATGATATTTGAGAAAAGGAGTAAGCTCATACTATACCATATAGCAACACATCTGTGGAAATAAATGCCACGGTCACAGACAGTCATAACCATATGGATGAACAGTGGACCGTGGCACAATACAGCATCGCGGTTTAGGGCTAACGCGCGTAATCAACAACGCGTGTTTCTCGAATAACAGTGACTTTAATCTGACCGGGATACTGTAAGCTCTCCTCGATCTTCTTGGCGACATCGCGCGCAAGGTGAATGCTCGCAAGATCGTCAATCGCATCGGGTTGAACCATCACTCGCACTTCCCGCCCCGCTTGAATGGCGAAGGCGCGTTGGACGCCTTGGAAGGAAGTGGCCACAGTCTCTAAAGCTTCGAGTCGTTTGATATAGGAATCAAGTGTCTCACGGCGCGCGCCCGGGCGTCCGCCCGAAATCGCGTCGACCGCTTGCACGAGGAAGGCCTCAACCGTCTGGGGTTCTTCATCGTTATGGTGGGCCGCAATAGCGTGTACAATCGCCGGCGAACGGCCAAGACGCCGAGCGATATCTGCTCCGATCAGAGCATGTGGGCCTTGGACTTCGTGGTCCACCGCTTTGCCAATATCGTGGAGAAGAGCCGCCGTTTTGGCAACCGTGATATTGGCTCCTAGCTCAGCAGCAAGGTGAGCGGCAAGTAGTGCGCACTCTAAGGAATGGTGCAACACATTCTGGCCATAACTCGTACGATACTTGAGCCTCCCAAGCAGTTTAATCAAGTCAGGGTGAAGGCCTTGAACATTGGCTTCATAGGCCACGCGCTCACCCTCTTCACGCATAATCTGTTCGATCTCCTGCTGGGTTTTAAGCACAACCTCCTCAATACGAGTGGGGTGGATCCGCCCATCTTTGATCAATTTTGTCAGCGCCACGCGTGCGACTTCACGACGGACAGGGTCATGACACGAGAGCGTCACCGCCTCAGGAGTATCATCTACAATAATATCAACACCCGTAATCTGTTCGAAGGCTCGGATATTGCGGCCTTCGCGACCGATGATGCGCCCCTTCAGCTCTTCACCTGGAAGCGCTACGGTAGATACGGTGATCTCGGCTACATATTCAGAAGCACAGCGTTGAATCGCCATACTAATAATTTTGCGTGCCGTTTTATTGGATTCCTCGCGGGTTGCGAGTTCAATTTCACGAATGCGTCGAGCGGATTCATCGCGCGTTTCGCGCTCTACCTGCTCTAAAATAATAGAACGGGCGTCTTCCACTGACAGCATCGATATACGCTCAAGCTCACTTATCTGGAGATTGCGATGCCTTTCAGCATCGGCATGTAATGCCTCCACTTGGCGTTCGCGGTTCAACATTTGTCGTTCGCGCCGTTCAAGCCCTTCGAGCTTACGGTCGAGGTTTTCCTCTTTCCGTTGGAGGCGCTCTTCTTGTTTCAGAAGCGACAAACGAGATTCGCGCAATTCAAGCTCTGCCTCATTTCGAATGCGCAAGGCATCGTCTTTAGCTTGGAGGAGAATCTCTTTTTGCTGCGAACGCGCTTCTTCCAACAATAAGCGCGATTGCGTCTCACTCTGTTGGAGGAGCACGCGAGCATTATGTTTATATAAGCGTATGCCTATGAGGGTACCCGTGATGAAACCTAACACGAGTCCTACTATGGCTCCTCCTAGTAGGTTAAACACGCTTCCTCCTATGCAATTGTTAAGGTACACTAGCACCTGGCATCACGAAATTTGACGTTCTGCCCTGTAATAAATAGTGCGTACCTTACCTTTCAAGGTTTGTTGTTTCTATATAATACTCTGTGGCTGTTAGGCTGTCAAGAAGAGCTTAACAAATAATTTGGATACACTAAAATGATCGTTATCACAAACCAATTCTAATAAACAACCTGTTCTCAGCATCACAAAGTCAATCTCGTTTATAATTTATATAGCCTATTCCGGATATTGGATCCAATTTTATTCCAAATAGTAAGAGTCTCCAAAGCCCCTAACAGCCCCTCAACCTAGGCCGCCTCAGCCCCAGCGGTTGCACTGCATAAGAGCTTCTGGTATAATTCACGCGTCCGCAGAGGCGCTCTTGGTACTGGTACGGGCTGCAATGCACGCGGCGCACACCTGCGTGTACATTTTGTTATGTCTGTAGTATCCAGGATCAATTGCAATTGCAGCGCTCAGGAGGGTATAAATGAACGGCAAGCCGACTCGAGCCATGTCGCTCTTCGGTCTGTTGCTCGCCATGTTGCTAATGTTGACGACATGCAGCGGAAGCGGGGGAGGGTCTGGCGCACTCAGCGTCCAAGATCTCACAACACAAGCAAACTCCTATAATGGTAAAGAAGTCACCGTTGACGGTGCCTATGTCTCCCGCCCTGCTAGCGGTGAAAACGCCGCCATTTCAGTTTTAGCCATCGGTCTCAGCACGCTCGACAATGGCCTTGATGCGAAACCGCTTGGCGACCCCATCTGGCTTGATGGCTTCCCCTCAGATGCTAGCGAACAGCTCCATAACCCGGGCGACTCGATCTTCGGTTTCGTCCGTCTCCAAGGTCTTTTCGAATCAGCAGGCAACTACGGCCCTGATGGAACTTATAAATATCGTTTGCAAGTACAATCTGCCAAGCCGATAGAGCAGGTCAAACGCGTCGAGCAACGAATTGAAAATAAAGCACTTGGCGAGGGCAAGGTAAGCCTCTTTGATCTGGTAAAAAATCCAGAAGCCTACAATGGTCAAGAAGTCACGACTCAAGGCTACTACTTCTGGAATTCAGCGATTTATGTCTTGGCTGAAGGCATCGCCACCGAAGAGGACGGCTCTAGCCCCTTACCTGTAGGCGAGCGCATCTGGATGGAGGGCTTCCCGCCCGATAAATCCGGTGAGCTCAACTTGGGGCCAAACAACAGCTTTGTGTGGGGTCTTGTCGAAGTGACCGCCCGCTTTGAAACCGGTGGGCAGTATGGTCGCGACGGCGCCTACAAATATCAACTAACCATTGTTGATGGCAAAGCTGAAGTGCTCAAATAAACATACAGACCATTTGAAACAAACTGGTGGGCCAAACCCACCAGTTTGTTTTATTTGCTCCCTCTGGCCCATTTCAAAGCAAACAGCTCACAACCGCCTCCATCAGAAGCACAATTTCAACGCTCTAGCGGCTAAGTCTTTAACCCAAAAAAGGCTTTAAGCGCGTCCGCCTACGGCTACCAACATCCCGCCCGCCCCAAGGGGTGCTAGCTGCGCGCCGAGGCCGCCCCCAACATACAAGATTTCAAACGACCGAAGAGACACATGCACAACCTACCCGCAATCTATCTCGTGACCCCAAGTCCTTGTAAAGACCTGTGTGCTGATACCAAATCCGTTTAAAGACATGCATTCTCTTCGCTCAGAAAAACGAAAAGCCGGGAAAGATCTAGTCACGTTCCACTCTGCCGAAGGCCAAAAGATAAGTGATCTACAATCAAACACAGCGCTCAAGAGCGAGCCTCAAAAGCAGCCTGCTACAAGTACTAAACAAGCCCGGACAATTGTTGTCAAATTATGTATTTCATTGTGAGCAGGAAAGTGATACAATAGGCAACAACGAACGGTACCGAAAACTATTGTGAATGCGGGGATGTCTCGATGTATTATTTCATCGAGCCGATGACAGAAGATGATATTCCTGATGTTCAGGAAGTCGAACGCCAAAGCTTTACGACTCCTTGGTCAACCAACACGTACCGACGGGAATTACGCAATTCGGTAACGAGTCGTTATATTGTCGTTCGAGTCAGCCCTACACCGCCGCCACCACGGCCTCCGGCTCCAACGGCTCGACGCAGCTTCCTCTCATTCATGCTGCCCGCCTTCTTTTCGCCACCGAGCACACTCAGCCAATACCCTTTAGTTGGTTATGGCGGCCTCTGGCTGACCGAAAACGAAGCGCATATCACCACCATCGCCTTAGCACCTGCTCATCGCGGGCGCAGTGTCGGCGAACTGCTGCTCAACGGCCTGATCGATCACGCCCTCGATCTACGCGCCACTTGGCTTTCGTTAGAGGTGCGTGTCAGCAACACGGTGGCCCAAAACCTCTACCTCAAATATGGTTTTCGTCCGGCGGGAACGCGAGCGCGCTACTACACCGACAACAACGAAGACGCCTTGATTATGTGGACTGATCCGATCCAGTCGCCAGAGTATCAGAACCGCCTGCGCGAACTACGCGCCCGACTGTTTGCCAAACTCCGCGCCCAAGCCGAAGCCAACGGACAAAGCAACAGCCCTACCAATCTCAGCCATACCGGTCTACGCATGCTTGGCAACGACTAAAGCAAGCTACTCTCTTGCGCTTCCACACGCCTAAACATAACACCCTGCCAGAAGCCAAACACAACATAAGGCGATCGAGCCAATTTGCTGTCATACGAAATCCGTTTGTAGCGCTTCGTTTTGGGGCCGCCTTTCCACACACAGCGATACAAGCTCTTTGTTGCGGGCGGGATGTTGGTAGCCGTAGGCGGACGCGCTTAAAGCCTTCTTTGGGGAAGGGACTATACCGCCAGAGCGCTGAACTCAACAAGCGGGTTTTGCACTCAGCAGGCCCGAGGCGCGAAGCAGGTCAAAAAAACGAGAGATTTAGCGCTTCTGCACCAAATCTCTCATAACAACGCCGAAAAACGAGAAACGGGGTCACTTTCTACTCTGCCGCAGGCAAACTTAAGGTAATCGGATTGCGTATCAAGCAGAGCAATCAAATACTCAGCTAGCAGCTTCTGGTCGTTCGAGAATGGCCTGAACCGTCGATGCAAGCGGGCTGCTCAGCAGTTCTTTCTTTGGGTAATGACCAGCATAGATCTGGTCGGCTAGCTCGCGGTGCAACAGCGCCAACGTATGCCGCCCTTGGATCTCATCGCGAAAGGCGGTATGCTTCAAAATCAAAGCGGCTTCGTTGGCGGGCTTGAGCTTGCCCGCAAACAATTTATGCGGCATGCGCACATCGATCCCAAGCGCGTCGCAGCGTTCGAGCAGCTCGCGACTGCGTTCGGCCCGATAGCTAGGGATGGGCAGTTGTTGCTCGCGGTAGATATCGCGGTAGTAGCTTGGCGGGTACGAGCCGATGCGCCCGAGCGTATCGCGAATACGCCCGCGATGGCGCTCGTTGGGAATGTGCAAAAAGTCCCAGACTACAAAATCAACCGGCACACTCGCCAAACTGCGCAGCAGCGTGCGCAAGCCAAGGTCAGTATCGTTGACATAGGGCATCACGGGCAGAATGGCCGCGCCCACAGGAATACCCGCGCGCTTGAGCTCTGCCATAGCCTCGATACGCGCGGCTGGCGACTGTACCTTGCCCTCTAACTGCTCGGAAAGATAGTTATCCATGGTCAGAATGGTGAACATCACCACCGCCAGGCTCTGCTCGTTGATGCGGCGCAAAAGGGGCAGATCTTCCAAAACAGTTGGGCTTTTGGTGAGGATCAAACAGGGCTGACCGTGATCGGCAAACGATTGTAGTACTTGACGCGTGATGCGAAAGGTTTGTTCGGCGGGCTGATAGCTATCGCTGAGCGCTGTAATCGCAATTAAGTCGCCCCGATCCAAGCCCGGCAATTCTTCATTGACCACATCAGGCAGGTCGATCGGAATACGAATCGTCTCGTTCAGCGGGCGCAAACCATACGACCACGCGTCGCAATAGGCGCAACCAAATTCACAGCCACTATAGGTAGACAAAGTATAAGATGAAAGAAAGAATTCATTAATTGTGGGGCGGCGATGCCCAAATACTGGTCGCGTTCTAACATTTTCGCGCAAATAGTAAGCCATACGATATTTCTTATGTTTCAAAACTGATTGTTCAAACACCATCTTAGCCCACAGCTTCAATAGCGCTCGAACAATCAGTTATACAATCTGCGTAGCATTTAGCTCTTACAACGACATTTAGTGCTCGTTAAGTACGTCGATCAATTCTTGGTGAATAAAGCCATTGCTAGCCACTACCCGACTCGTCCACACATCGAGCGGCTCGCCCTGCCAATCGCTCAGCTTGCCTCCCGCCTCCTGAACCATCAAGATACCTGCCGCTACATCCCAAGGGTTGAGCTTCATCTCCCAATAGCCATCGCTGCGACCCGCCGCCACATAACACAGGTCGAGCGCCGCCGAGCCAGGGCGACGTACATCGCCCGCCCGCAGCAAAATGCGCTGAAATTCGGTCAGATTATTGTTCGAATCGACGAAACGATCGTAGGGGAAGCCGGTGGTTAAGAAGGCTTGATCGAGCTTAGCAGTGGTCGATACATTCAGTCGGCGACCGTTACAGCGCGCACCTTGGCCGCGTTGAGCTGCAAACAGCTCGTCGCGAAGCGGGTCGTAGACCACGCCGATGTAGGGTTCTCCGCGTTCCAAAACGGCGAGCGAAACCGCAAAGAACGGGAAGCCATGAGCATAGTTATTGGTGCCATCGAGCGGATCGATCAACCAAGTATAGGTCGAGCTCTGATCGATGCCGCCGCCCTCTTCAGACACAATGCGATGATCGGGGAAATGAGAACGGATAGCCGATACGATCAGCTCTTCGCTGGCGTGATCGATATCGGTCACCATGTTGCCGCGCCCTTTAAGTTCGACCGAGCGCTCTTTTTCTAAACCAGCACGCAGAATTGCACCAGCACGATAAGCGAGTTCGATTGTCCAATCTAACATAGGATCTCTAGTTTCTCTCACTTGAGCGGAACTATTCGCCTACAGACAACGTCCTCTAGACGAATAGCTTTCGCTGCTATATATGAAGGAGCCAACGATGCGAACATGTACGATACTGCTTGCTACAGCGCTGGCACTTGCGCTTAGCGCTTGTGGTCAACCTATAGCACAAAATACAAACCCGTCACCAACAGAGGTGGTTGGGGCACAGCCTACATCTAGCCCAACTCAGGCACCAGATCCATCACAGACTCCCGAAACGGACGAGGCGGCTACACCGAGCCAAACACCGAACTCGAACACACCAAGCCCGTCGCCCAGCTCTCAAACAGATTCAGATACCCCTTCGCCTGTTGCCGAGCCAGATGAGCAAAACAGCCCTTCGCCGGTTGATGAATCGCCTGCCCCGGCAAATGCAGAGCAGATCGCAGCATCAGCACAAAGAAGTATTGTAGCACTTCCCGAAGTTGGTCCGCGCAACCTGACAGTTAAAAGCATCGAAGAGCAAGAGTGGTCAGACAGCAGCCTCGGCTGCCCCGATCCCGCCGCAATCTATTTGGCCGTCATAACTCCCGGCTATAAAATCGTTCTCGCCGACGGAACCAGCGAATTCGATGTGCATACCAATAGCGATGGGAGTTTGATGGTGTGGTGCAATAACGGTCGCCCGGTTATGTTGGCTGCCGCACAATAACACGTCACTCATCACACTAGAGCATAAAAGAGGTGCAAGGCATCTTGCCTTGTGCCTTTTTTATTGGGAAGACGAGCAATCTGTGTGATTGCAAAGGGGCAAATAACAAACAGATTGAATAACAAACAATGGATGCAACCTCGTTTGCCCATGAGCGATCAAACAGGCTCATATCCACATTCAACCTATTCTAACAGGTCTTCTCCTTCACTGTGTGGTTGTCAGAAAGCGCCACTTATCTCTTCTACAACAATCATACCAAAACTCACACTAGTACGGAATCTGTTTGTGGAATGGGGGCGGCTTCGCCAGCGAGGCAGATGCGCACTCGTGGTGGCGGGCAGGCCGTTGATAGCCGTAGGCGGACGCGGTGAGGACCATCTTTAGGATAAAGACCTTGCCGCCAGAGCGCTGAAGTGGGCCAGCGAATTTGCTAGAAATCTGTTTAATGAGGTGCATGCGCGCAACAGGGAGAAAACGAGGAAGAGATTCAGCCTGTTGAGGGCTAAAAAGCAAAAACGTTATCGTATTTGGTAGCACTTTATAGGCGAAGGGCTTGGCCAAACACATGCTCCTAAAGAGAATGGCACAGTTTCTGCTACATGTATTAAAAGCTTTTGGAATGTGTTAAGGAGACGTTATGACAGACAGAGAGAAAGAGCGAGAGCGCATCCTCCAAGAGATGTTGGATGAACCGTTCGACAACGCCAAGCATGTTCCGCTACGACCACCACGTTCCGAGCACGAAGATTCTGTCCCCCTCGCAGTCGGTCACCAAGAGATCGATAACCGTGCAAGCGTTGCTGCCGACAGCCAAGCCCAAGCGGTCGCCAATGACCAAGCCTTTGATGCCGTCTCTGACGGTTCGATCGAAACCAGTGATCGCATTATCGAACGCGAACAGATCGTCATCGATGATGAAACGGGCGAACGTGTGGTCGCAAAACAGACCACTGTTATCCCTTCAGCCAGTCGCCTGCGGGTAGCAAACATCACACGCGCCCAGCGCATCATCTACTATATCGTGCGGGTGATTACGATCATCCTAGCCGTGCGTTTCTTTCTGCGGCTGGTTGGTGCCAACCCCGACAACGGCTTTGTGAGTTTTTGGTATAGCCTAAGCGCGCCCTTCCACTATCCTTTCAGCAATATCTTCGGCTTTGAAGCGCCGATCGATAGTGGCAGCAATGTCTTAGAAATTTCGACTCTCTTTGCGATTTTGATTTATTGGTTGATCGCTTTTATTATCGCGCGGGGTGTGGCCGCCTTCACCAATCGCTCGGTTATCAACGACTCTGGCAGTATCGCTTAGCTCCTTGTAGTTCGGGAAGCGAGCCGTTCATACCGAGCGAGTTATGTACGGCTCTATTCATCTGGCCAATCAATCGTTATGTAAATCGTGTCGTCTTCGATCCGCACCGGGTAGGTCGGAATACGCAAGCCAATCGGCGGCACAATACTTTTTCCGGTTCGGACATTGTAGGTCCAACCATGCCAAGGGCAGGTCACGGTCTCTTCAATCAAGACCCCCGAAGAGAGCGAGCCGCCCTGATGCCTACAGCTATCCCCAAAAGCGTAGATCGTACCTTCTACATTGGCGAGCGCGATCGGCAAGCCATCGACGTTAACATATTGCATCTGCCCGGGTCGAAGCGAGCTTAGCTTGCCGACTGCTACTTCTTCTTGCATAGCTGTCTATCTCCGCTCTTGTTCGACATAGATCGAGCTTAGGGCTATAATACCCTCCACCTTTTCTCTCACCAAAGTATACCGTATGTTCTAGATAGCTGGCTAAACGATAGCGATGATTAGCGATACTGAACCTGCATTCCATGGCATCAGAGTGGGGCATGCTCAATCGATCTGCTATCTCCAGCCCACATAGGCAACAAGATTATGCAGCAGCAAGAGCTCGCAGCTTCAGTTCGAGGTGGACTACAAGCTCTCTTTAATCCTTGGCTAGTGAAGAAGCAATCACGCCCTACCACACAGAGTTTGAGTATCTTTGTCCTTTTCGCACTCAATGCGCTCTTTTGGGCCTGTGTTGCAGGCATCATCAGCTTTCAGATCATGAACCGAGCTTGGTCGATGACGATCGACGTTGGCGGCTATTGGGATGGTCCCTACCTCGAAGGCTTTTATGGCTACGAACGCAATCAAGAAGGGCGTTACCGCTGGTCGAAGCCAGAGAGCGAGATCTATCTGCCCGGTATCGGCGAACAGACCAAGCTGCTGTTGCGCGTCCATGGCGGCGCAGAGGGCAAAACCTTGACCCTGATCGAGGCGGGGCATAGCCAAACCCTTCAGATTGATCCGGGCTGGCGTCAGCTTCATCTGATGCCGCGCAGCGAGCGCTGGAGCGGCGACGCTCGCTTCGAGATCCATAGCCCCATTCAAGAAGATGATGATCGGCGCGCGCTCGGCTTTGTGCTCGACGAGCTGCGACTATCGGGAGGCGCGGGCCATGCGCCGATCGGCCAAAGCATACTGATCGCAATGATCATCGCCTGTGCCACGATTATGGGCGCTTGGAGTTTCGGCCATGTGCGTATCGGAGCGCTGTTTGGCGCGGTTTTGACTGTGAGCACAGTGTATGTGCTCGCTGCAGAAAGCGGCTCTTGGCGCCTTTATCTAACCGACTATACCGGACGCTTGCTGCTGGTAGTAAGTGCGTGTCTTATTTTAGCCTGGGTGACACGCCACGCTCTCGCTCGTTTAGCGCGATATACATTACCTCTCAGCCCAAAAACCCAACACGCCTTGTTGGTTATAATGGTGCTCGCCTTTTTTGTACGTTTTGCCGCGCTGGCCTACCCACTCAACTTTCCAAGCGATCTGCGCTTTAATCTAAGCCGCGCTTGGATGGTCATGAACGGGCGTTTTCTCGAACTGTTTTTGCCCAATAGCGATCTGACACCAGTTCAATGGCAAAGCGATATCACCGTTCCGCGCACTCCCTACTACTATCTTGCGATCGCGCCCTTAACTAGCTTGCCAGGCAATTGGCCCGAACTCAGTGTTATGGCGCTGAGCAGCCTGATCGACAGCATCACGGTCGTTTTGGTAGGCTTGATCGTGCTTGCGGCAGGCGGTAGCAGGCGCTCTGCAATGGTGGCGGCCCTGTTGCTTGCGATCCATCCTTTTGCGCTGGTGGTCGTTACATCGTGGGGTATTTATACCACCTTGTTGGGTCAGTGTTGGGTTGTGTTCAGTTGCTTCCTTTGGCTGATCTGGCGTCAACGCTTGGCAGAACGACGGATACAACTAGCGATCGCAGGGGCGATGCTGGCCGCCTTCCTATCGCATCCTGCGGTGCTCTTGCTGTTTGCGAGCCTATGGCTGCTCTTTATTGGGCTGTTGTTGATCCGACGTGATCCGCTTTGGAAAGCCAGCACCCTTATTATCGTCTATGCAGCAATAGCCGCCTTTCTGCTCTATTATGGCTGGCATATACCCGAACTGATTCGACGTAGTCTACCGACTGTGTTCGAGGCCCTCAGCGGAGGGCGTGCCTTAAACACCGACGCCAAGGTGTCGGCAATCGAAGCAGGCGCGGGGGTGGTATGGCCCATGCTGCTCGAAATGTATGGACGCTGGTTGCTGAGTGTGGCTGGGCTGGGGGCACTGTTGTTTGCTAAACAGCTCTGGGATCAACGTACAACAGAACAGCTCACGCTCCAAGCGAGCAATCGCCTTTATCTCGGGCTATTGCTGCTTGTTTGGCTATTGATCTATCCGCCCTTTGCCTTTATTGATGCACGAGTAGCACTTAACTATAAACATGTGCTCTTTATGATCGTGCCGATCTCGATTCTGGTAGGCTGGTTGTATGGAACGATCGCGCGTTTTGCGGCAGGTCGTTTGCTAGTAGGTGTTAGCATTATTTGGATCGCATGGCAAGGTGTTTCACTCGTCATCGATAAAATCATGTATGCCTATATTTCGCTCCGCTAACACAGGTTGCTGATTACCACCTCTTATCGTCGAGACAAAGGAGGATACTATGGCAATGCTTACCACAACGCCTCATGTGCGAGATGTAGGCACAGGCGAAGCGTTGCTTCTGCTGCATGCCTTTCCGCTCAACGGTGCTATGTGGCAAGCGCAGATCGATGCGTTCTGTTCACACTATCGTTTGATTGTGCCCGATCTGCCCGGTTTCGGAGCGAGCACGCTTGCTGTCGACTCGTACACTCTCGATGATGTCGCCGACTGGCTGATTGAAATCCTCGACGAACGTGATCTCAAACAGGTGATCGTGGTAAGCATATCAATGGGTGCTTACATCGCCTTCGCCCTCCAGCGCCGCTATCCCGAGCGGCTCAAAGCCCTGATTTTAGCCAATACCTTTATCGGCCCAGATAGCCCCGAAATGCGCCAAAAACGCGAAGAGATCTCGCGCATAGCCGAACAGCAGGGCGCAACAGCGGTTGCAAACCGTATTCTCGGCCTTTTAGTGCCACCCCATGCCCCAGCAACCACGATTGCAATGCTGCGCGTTATTATTGAAAACAACGACGGCAAAGGGATCGCAGCCGCAGAACGAGCGCTAGCAGCGCGCCCCGATGTCTCGCAAACGCTCAGCAGCATTACGGTTCCCACTCTGATCATCAGCGGCACCGATGATCGCATAGCCAGCCCCGAAGATGTGAAACGTATGGCCGCGCTGATTCCCAACTGCCAAGTGGTCGAAATCGCCCACGCCGGGCATATTTCTAACCAAGATGAGCCGATCGCCTTCAACCATGCTCTGCAAAGCTTCCTCGAACGCATCGATGTCAGGACCAAACAACTTACCTAACAGTTGATGGGATAGTGATGGATAGAAGCTGCTGAAGCCTACTCTGCTCAACAAAGAGTAGGCTTCAGGCTTTTGAGATAATCGGTCTTCGGCAGAGCTGTCCCGATGTTTCGCTTTGCTCGCTACGATCGCACGGGACTTGCAGCAGCTTTGATAACAACGAGCGTTCGGCAGCGAACGCAGCGAAGCTTGATGGCCTGAATGAGAGGACAGGATGTTGATAGCCGTAGGCGGACGCGGTGAGGATCTATTGCGTGCTACAGAGCTTAACGCCAGCGCTCGCTCCTGCTTGAAGCGCTCAAGCGGATTGCGATAGTGAACTGGAAGCGGCTCGAGCAGCGCTTGCGGGGTGATCAGCAGCCTGCAAACGAAGATCTTAAAGAGACTAATAACAAGAGATAATGCGGAATCTAAGACCGCATGATATAATGAAAAATAGTGGAACTTACTGTCGCCATTTCGATGGCGAATCAATGGATCATTGAGGATTACATGAATTTGTGGCACGAGTTAGAGCCTGGTGCGAACCCACCAGACGTTATAAATGTTGTTGTAGAAATCCCCAAGGGCTCGCGGAATAAATATGAATTCCACAAGTCTACAGGTGCTTTCAAACTTGATCGTGTTCTTTATTCTCCCGTGCACTACCCAGGCGACTACGGTTTCATTCCACAAACATATTATGACGATGGTGACCCGCTCGACGTACTCGTGATGACCAACCTGCCGACATTTACTGGTTGTATCGTAGAAGCACGTCCGATCGGCATGTTCCGCATGCTCGACCGCGGCGAAGCAGACGATAAGATCTTGGCGGTTTTGCACTACGACCCATTCTTCCAAGACTATCAGGACTATACCGAACTGCCTCAGCACTTTATCAAAGAGGTTGAGCACTTCTTCACGGTTTATAAAGACCTCGAAGGTGTGCGCGTCGAACCAGTTGGCTGGGAGAGCCGTGAAAAGGCGGCTGAGCGCATTCGCTTTGCTATGGATCATTACTGGGATATGCGGGCCGGTCGCGTTGAAAAGCGATCTTAATTCTACGGATGTGTTGTATCTGCTAAACAGTCGAGCTGTTTGGCACATGCAGTACAGGTAAAGCATGTCTTCACATTCACACTCCACCAGAACAACGCATCGTACTGCCTATTCGGCGGGAGGTGTGATCTATCGGCTGACACCCAAAGGCATTGAGGTCGCGTTGATTGCAACCGATCGGGGAGGCCGTTGGGGTCTTCCCAAAGGCCATGTGCAGCGCGGGGAAACGGCTGAAGCGGCTGCGGAGCGTGAAGTTGCCGAGGAAACAGGACTTACAGGCAAGGTAGAGCGTCACCTCGCTACGATTGAATATTGGTTTCGGGCTGGCTCAACACGTATCCACAAATATGTCGATATGTTTTTGCTGCTGTACCAAGATGGCGATCTTGCCCCCCAAATGACCGAGGTCGACGATGCGCGCTGGTTCCTGCTCGATGAAGCGCTCAACCTCGCTTCCTTCGAACGAGAACGCGAGGTGCTTGCCCAAGTTCACGTCTTGTGGAGCAATAAGGAACTATGATCGATGTTCAAGTTGACGAGGCCTATGCCTCAGAGGTTGATAGCGAACTGATCGAGCGTGCTGTACAAGCTGTCTTACGCAACGAAGAGGTCACAGGTGAGGTCGGCGTAAGCATCTTGGTTACAAACGACGAAGAGTTACATCGGCTCAACCGTGAGTTTCGAGGTGTCGATGCGCCCACCGATGTACTTTCATTCGGGAATGACGGCGACGATACCACCACCTTTGTATATGCGCCGAATACGCCACGTTATCTTGGCGATATCGCTGTCTCATACGAGCGCGTGATCGCCCAAGCTGACGAGTACGGTCATTCGGTTCAGCGCGAACTTGCCTATCTTGTTGCCCATGGTGTACTTCATTTGCTGGGCTACGATCACGAGCGCGGCCCTGAAGATGCTGCCGAAATGCGGCAGCGTGAAGAGGCAGCGATGACGGTACTCGGTTTAACGCGCTAAGTAAACCGTTTAAAAGGCTCTCTCCAAGCATTGGAGAGAGCCTTTTTTGTTGCGATACCACATCTGCACGATCTGCTCAGCGCTCTAGCGACGAGGTTTCTAGCTTCCATTCGTTCCTCACCGCGTCCGCCTTCGGCTATCAGAGTCCATTCCATCCAGAGCGAGGCCCTCTCCCCCGCCCCCTCTCGCGCACTGCGGGCGAGGGGGTGAATGATGATTTGTATGCGATTTCGCTACGCGAAATCGCATACAAGCTCTCCGCGTTCTGTGCTCTCAAGGATAATCTCGCGATGGTACGCGAACGATCGCCTTTTGCTGCCGACGCGACTTTTGGGTAATGCATAGCCAAGCAGGAGAGGGGAGAGAGGCTACGCTCAATCGAAACGTGGTACCCTTCGACCGAATGTCTCTGTGTCTCTGCGCCTCTGTGGTGAATAAAAACAGTGTCTCGTGTAGTGGAATATCGATAATGGCTTAACGTACTTGGTGGCTCGACCAAGCAGCTTGAACGAGATCGAGCTGCAGATCGAGCGCACCGAGCGGTTCCAACTTCACGGCTTGGCCGCTAGCTTCAAACTCGGGATAGTAGGCTAAAGCGCCGCGCTCAAAATATTGCACAATGCGCATCTGGCCGTCGGCGCTGCGCGTCCAAAACTCTTCGGAGATCGGCAGGCCCAAGACCCGCTCGCCATCGATACGCTGCCAATAGTAGAGAAAGGCTTCGCGCAGGCTATGGCCGGTCTGCTCGAAGTAGAGCGGTGAGCTGGCCGGATCGGCGGGCGCGAACTCTTGAGCAGCGGTCACTTTGCGGCCCAGATCGAGCGGTCGCACTAGATCGGGCGTATCGGCCGCACTATAGTCGAGCTCGAGCACAACATTGGTGAAGCGCTGACGCGCCCCATTTGGGCTGATCTGAGCTTCTTCGAGCGGCAGACCAAAGACCGCTTCGCCGCCATAAGCCTTCCAGAAGCGCCAGATCTCGGGAGGCAGCTCAAAGCCTGCCACACTTTCGCCTGCAGGCGGGAAGAGCAGCGTCTCGCTGGCGGCCATAACGGCGCGGATACCCGCCAGATTCTGCTCGAACTCGCTATCGACATCGGAGACCAGCTCGGGCGTGATCGAGGTGATGCCAAAGGCGCTGGCCCAGTCGGCCATCGAACCGGTGATCATGTAGTTGGGCCAGTAGCGAGCATAGATGTAGTTGGCGGCTTCGGCATAGATCTGAGCCATGAGGTTCGATGGGGCGTGCTCGCAATAGGCTGGGAAGACCAAACCTGCGTTATTGTGCAGAAAGATCGCGCCGCTGGCATCGAGCAGAAAGTTACGGATCACGCGGCTCTCAACTTCGGAATCGGGATAAGGGCCGCCCGTATCCGAGACCAAGCCATAAGCGCCCTGCACGGTTGTGCTCCAGTCGTTGTCGCTGCAGGAGTCGAGGAAGGTATTCATATTGCGGTTCAAGTCAACATAGTTGGCATTGAAGCGCATACCTAAAGCTAGGCCATCGGGGTTGAGGGTCGGGATGATGTAGAGCCGCAGATTGGCGGGAACTTCCTGAGGGTTGGCGCGAAAGTGCGCGATCAACTCGTTGGCGAGGTTGTAGGTGGCGAACTCGGGGCCGCCATGGGTGTCTCCTACGATCACCAGCTTGAGCGGGCCATCACCGAACTGTACGGCGTTGATCGGTCGCCCTTGCCCCGACGTACCGATCGTTAGATCTCGAATAGGAGGCGTGGTTTGCGCATAAGCGCTATCGTGCGCTATCGGGAGATAACAGGATGCTACAAATGTAACAACGAGCCAAAAGAGAACGATTCGAGGACGGAGCAATCCTGCTCTCAACTGATAGAATGAGGTCATGATACTTTTCCACGCAAGTGGCGTTGTTCGTGCGATACCTTGAACCAGTATAGCATAGACCGAGCGAATATTGGGGTGAAAGCTGAAGTATCAAGTCAGATTTCTGCCTATGGAAGGCTAAAAACATGTGGTTTCAAATCGAGCTTAACGCTTGGCTGAATCAGCTCGACCAGCAGATCGCCAGCTATCCACTAAGCCAAGTTGAAGATCTGTATAAAGCCCTGTTTCAGGCGGTCTGCGGCCCTGAACATCTGATTCGCGATGGGCAGGCATTTTTGGCGCGACTCGCAGCCGAATACCAAGCGACCCAAGCCGATGCGAGCCAGCCACTGTGGGAGCCATTGCGCCCCGACGGCCAGCTTGGGCGCGTTCATCTGGCCGCTTACAAAGCCAGTGGGCGTTCGCTCGATGCGCTTGGAGAGGCCTGTTTGGCCAGCGCTCAGCAGACGTGGGGCGGGCGTACAGAGCTAGCAGCGCTCTGGCGCGAGGTCGAGCAGGCGGGCTTGGCACAGCGCTGGCCCAGCCTGCCAGCCGCCGAATTTCGTAGCTTCGCCAGTTTTATCGAGGAACACGACTTTGGCGCTATCCATCATTCGGAGCGCTATCGCGTCAGCTATCGTCCAGCCTATCGTCTCGTTTCTCTTCAGGAATGGCAAAAGATCGAGTGATAGCGAATCGGGCCGTTCAGCTTGGGTATTGGCCTTCGAGCAGCTTTGCCGCATGAGAGCGATTTCGCTCTCATGCGGGCGCTACAGCAGCGCTGTACAGGACGGAATGTTGATAGCCGTAGGCGGACGCGCCAAGGACCGAATAGAAGGTAGAAACGTCGCCGCCAAAGCCATATAAGCTTGAAGCTAGCTGAAGAGCTTTTTGTGCAGAATGTCGAGCTGCGCTAAACGCTCGGCGGGCAAGGGGCGCGCGCCACCAAACTGATGGGCGGCCAGCAACACTTTGGCGGTATGCTCGACCTGCTCCATGCGGCCGAGGGCCTGCCAAAGATCTTTGCCCATGGACACTGCGCCGTGATAGGCCAAAATGATCGCATTGTGATCGGCTACAAAAGGCTGGATCGAAGCGAAGACCTCGGTTGTGCCTGTAAAAGCATAGGGCGCGGTCGGCAGAGCACCCAGCCAGATGCGCGTCTCGGGCAAGAGGGCGCTGTCTAGCTCGACGCCCGCCAATGAGGCGGCCACTGCCGTAGGTGGGTGGGCGTGAATAACGGCTTGAACATCGGGGCGGGCGTGGTAGATGCCGAGGTGCAGCTTGATCTCGCTGCTGACGGCGCGCTGGCCCTCGCGTACGGACTTGCCCTCAAGATCGACCACAACCAGATCATCGACACTCATCATGCCTTTGCACATGCCCGAAGGGGTGGCCAGAATCGTTCCATCGGCGAGCCGAGCCGAAATATTGCCGTCGCTGGCAACGATCAGGCCGCGCTCGTAAATCATGCGGCCGATTTGTACAATCTGGGTGCGAAGCAGTTCTTCTTGAACTGAAAGCCTTTCCATGACACAATTCCTTTAAGATGTTTTATTCGAATGGGGATGCTCGATCGTCGCCAGCAGCTTGGCTACGACGCTGACGCCACCTGCCGCGCATGTGGTGAATAAACAACAGCAAAGCCACAAGCCAGCCCGACCATGCCAGCATGCTCCGTCCGAAGCGCATAAACAACAAGATCATAAACAAGGCCACGCGAATCAGAGCGATAGCAATGCGAGGGCGCAACAAGGGTTTGGCAGGCTCATTCCAGTCGATCGCAGCGATGCGGGCTAACCAACCGCGCTCGACCACCCCCTCAAGCGACGAGATATAGATCGTATCGAGATCGCGGGCGGCCAACAACAAATCACGCTTCAAGGTGGGCCACGAGAGCGGCGGAAGCGAATCGTCTGCGAGTTGATCCGACGTGCTCTGAACTGTGCCGACCGCTACTCCATCGGCATCGCTGCCATAGCTCGCGATCAACGCACCGCCAAGATCGTTGCCGAAACGCGAGATCGGAGCGCTGCTGTAACAACTAAAGATCTCTAGATCGGCGGGAATCTCAACCACATCGAGGGCACGCTGCAGAAAACTAGTGCCCGCTCGACGGTCGTCGGCCAGAAGGGGAAGCTGGTAGGCGTGTACCTCGTAGTTGGCTTGATGGGCCTCGGTCACCAGATCGCTATAGGCCGCATAGGCTGCCGGATAGAGCACGTTTTCGCGCGCGTTCCAGAGGATTTTAAACCACCTTGTAAGGCTGCGATTCTCGTGACTGGTCAACACATCTAAGGGCGGCTCGATATCTAGGCCGATGGCCTGAAAGCGCAAGTTGTGCTCGTCGGCCCAAGCTCGAAAAGCGCGAAAATGTTCGACCGCCTGAGGATAGTTTTGCAGGTTGTACCACAAACCCTCGCTCGGCGTAAGCGCAAGCCAAACCACCAAGTAGATGTTGTAGGCGTTGAGAAGGCGAATCGCCGCGATTCGATCAGGGTTAAAGTCGTAGAGGGCAATGGCGAGGCCCATACGCTGCCGCGACAGTATCTCCAAAACTCGGGGCTTTTGAAGTAGTTCCAGCAGTTCAGCACCATCAAGTTCAGTGAAGAAAAGGAGACGAAGCGTTTCGTGCACCGTATTCGGAGCTGTTTGCAGACCGTGAGACGAACTTTGCGTTTGCTCTGATTCCGATGAAGTCATATGGCCTTTCGCCCTAGCCTATCTGCCGAACAATCGACGATACCCGTAACGTTCATAGCTCCCCCCACACAAACTGGCGGAGCAGAATAACAGCACTGTCGAAGCTACTGGTTAGATACACCTATTGTAGCATAGACACTCAGATAGAAAGCCACAGCCATGCTTCGAATACTCATGCTTGTATGCAGTTTCAGTCTGCTGATCAGCAATGCGACAGTTTGGGCCCAAGAAGCGGCCCAGACGAGACCGCCTGAACAACATATCGCCGAGTGGAGCTATCCGATCGGAATCGAAGGACGAGCGCTGGGCGATGGCTTTCTGGTGCGGCACGGCTACGCTAGCGAAAACACCTGGTACAACCCGGGCTGGTGGCACACCGCCGAAGATTGGTACGCACTCGAGGGCGACACGGCCGGTGCGCGCGTCTACGCCGTCGCAGCGGGCGAAGTAGTCTACGCCAACGCCAACTATCCCGGTCGGGTTGTGATCATTCGCCACCCTGATGGGATCTACTCGATGTATGGCCATCTTGATCCGGCTTTGGCAGTACGGGTGGGCGATCAGGTTGAGCGCGGCAGGCTGCTCGGTACGGTGCTGAAACGCAGCGATACGGTTCCGAACCACCTGCACTTCGAGATGCGCAGCTTTCTCACCACACGCGCGGTGAACGGCGCGGCCCCACGCTACGGCTACCGCTGCGGCAGAAACTGCCCGCCCGGGCCGGGCTACTGGCCGATGCGCGACCGTCAACACCCCAGCGAAATGGGCTGGCGCAACCCTACCCACGCCATCAGCCAGCGGGCCTTCGCCGCTTCCGAGGGCAAAGCGTTGGGCGAGGTGATCGTAGCATCGCAGCCGCTCAGCCAAACTGTCGCGCTCTGGTCAGCCCCGCCCGATGGCACGGGTGTCCAGCGTAGCCTCGGCAGCCTGCGTTTGCGCGCCAATCAACGCCTGCCGCTTCAGGCGGTTTGGCACGGCGACGAAGCCAGCTTGGCTACCAGCGCAGAGGGCTACCAACTGTGGTACAAGATCGGGCTAGCCAACGGCCGCAGCGCTTGGATTCAAGCGGCAGTGCCCGATAGTCGCGATACGGGCAGTGATGGGCGCCCATCGAGCGTGCGTTTTGTGCTCTTTCCGGCGCTCTTCGCCGAATAAGTCAAAACAGGGCTACATCCATGACGATCAGCGATCCACTGCAGCGCGCTCTGCTTTCGCTGCAGGGCTTGGCGCTCGGCGATGCGCTCGGCGGCTTCTTTGAGTTTTCGCATGGACGGTTTTCGCGCCGTATCACAGAACGCATCGTGCCCCAAGGAAGTTGGCACTGGACCGACGATACCCAGATGGCGCTCTCACTCTACGCCCTGCTAAGGCGCACGGGCAAGATAGACCCCGATGTTTTGGCCGCCAGTCTGGTTGAGCATTACGAACGTTCGCGCGGCTACGGGCGCTCGGTTAGGGCTATGATCCAGCGGGTGCGCAACGGTGCAGATTGGCGCGAAAGCGCCCGCCAGATCTTCGGTGAGCAAGGCTCGTATGGTAACGGTTGCGCCTCGCGTGTGGCGCCGCTGGGCGCCTTCTTCGCCGATGATCTCGATCAAGTGATCGTTCAAGCCCGTCGCTCAGCGATCGTCACCCATCACCACCCTGAAGCGGTGGCAGGCACAATCGCTGTGGCTTGTGCGGCTGCTTGGGTCTGCCGCTTGGCCGATCAGCCGATCGACCCGGCCGATCTGCTCGACAAGGTGCTGGTTTGCACGCCCGAGAGCGCGGTGCGAGCGGGTATTGCGCGCGCTCGCGAATTCGGCCCCGAAAGAGAGCTGAGCGAGGTAGTGGCAGCGCTTGGCAACGGTATGGATGCGACCGTGCAAACCACGGTGCCTTTTGCGCTTTGGTGCGCCGCCCATCGGCTAGATAGTTACGAAGAGGCGATCTGGTTGACCTTGGCTGGTCAAGGCGACTGCGATACAACCTGTGCGATTGTGGGTGGGATCGTTGCGCTGCGTACAGGCTTGGATTCGCTGCCCGCTGTTTGGCGCGCCAGTTGCGAAGCGCTGCCAGAGTGGGCTTTAAACGACTGATACTAGATCCGATGACGTTCTTTCGTTTTGGCCTTAGGCAGAGTGGAACACAACTCCTTCCCTCGCTTTTCGTTTTCACGTATTGCCAAAGGGACAAGTCTTTAAGCGTATTTAGCCTAAAGCGATCGGCAGGCAATAAAAATGGAGCGCTTGTTAATCACAAGCACTCCATTTTTGTTTTTGGTTTGACAGGCGACTATAAATTAGCATATACTAACTTGAACGCTAAGGTTCATCTATCGCCCGCCCGAAAGGTCAAGTAATGAGTGTCGCTATGTCGTTTGGCGCTATGGTCGCATTTGTGCAGATCGTCTTAGCGCTACTTTTGCTCTATGCCTGCGGCTACCTGCTCTACCGTTTGCGTGGTTCACAAAGCAGCCCACAGACACGCTCTCAAGTAAAGCAAGTAGTTCTGTCTCAACGCGAGCTTCCCTAACTTAGCGATAGCGCAGCAGGCGCAGACCGTTCAGCACCACCAAGATCGTACTGCCTTCGTGACCCACCACACCGACCGGAAGCGGGATACCCACGGTTAAGGTCGAGACGACCAAGATCACGACCACCGCCAAGGCAAAGACGATGTTCTGCCACACCACCCGCTGAGCCTGCTTGCTCAGGCGCACCGCGTAGCCGAACGCATTCAGATCGTCCGACATCAAGACGATATCGGCGGTCTCCATGGCGACATCGGTGCCAGCGGCGCCCATCGCCACACCCGTGCTAGCCGCAGCCAGGGCCGGAGCATCGTTGACGCCGTCGCCAACCATTGCGGTCGGGCCGTGCTTGCGCTGCAGCTCTTCGACGATGCGCAGCTTGTCGGCGGGCAACAACGAAGCGTGCACCTCGTCGACGCCGACCTCGCGCGCGATCGCCTCGGCCACCACTTGATTGTCGCCTGTCAGCATCACGATGCGCTCGATGCCAGCCTCGCGCAGGGCTTTGATCTGCTTGTGTGCATCGGCACGCAGCCGATCCATCACGGTGATCATACCCAGATAGCGCTCGCCCTGCCAGACCAACAAGACGCTACCACGACCTTGCTGCATCAAGGCATCGGCCTGATCGCGCACCGTCTGGGGCAGCTCAAAACCAGCATGTTCGATCAGCTTGGCGTTGCCGACCAAGGTTTCGCGACCGTCCCAGCGAGCACGAATACCCATACCCGTTACGGCTTCGAATTGTTCCGGCTCGCGCTGAGCGATGCCCTTTTGGGTCGCATAGGCCAGAATGGCGCGTGCGATCGGGTGTTCACTGGGCTGTTCAGCTCGCGCCACAGCTTCAAGCAGTTCATGCTCGCTTACGCCAGCTTGGGGCAGCACGTCCTGCACTTCGGGCTTGCCGTAGGTCAAGGTACCGGTCTTGTCGAAAGCGATGACCTTGATCTTAGCCAAACCTTCCAAGTGAGCGCCACCTTTAAACAGCACACCGTGGCGAGCGCCGCTCGCGATCGCGCTCAAGAACGAGGCGGGCACGCTGATCACCAAAGCACAGGGCGAGGCGACCGTCAGCAGCACCATTGCGCGATAGAAAACGTCGTTGAAGGGCTGGCCAAACAGCAGCGGAACCAGCGCGATAAAGAGCGCCACCGCACCGATCACGCCCACGGCATAGTATTGCTCGAAGCGATCGAGGAAGCTCTGCGAGCGGGCTTTGCGCTCGCGCGCTTCGCTCACCATCGCGATCACACGCGCCAAGGTACTTTCCGAGGCGTGTTTGGTCACGCGGATATCGAGCGCGCCGTTTTGGTTGACCGTACCAGCAAACACTGTTTGGCCGACTGTTTTGTTCACCGGCATCGACTCGCCTGTGATCGACGCTTCATCGAAGCTGGCGCTGCCTTGCACGATCACGCCGTCGAGAGCGAGGCGGTCGCCCGGGCGCAAGGCGATGATATCGCCCACCTGAGCTTCCTCCACAGCGACCTCGACCAGTTCACCGTTGCGGCGCAACAAAACCGTGTCGGGCCGCAGATCGAGCAGCGACGAGATCGCGCGCTCGGTGCGGTCCATAGCGTAGTTTTGCAGCAGATTGCTGAGCGCAAACAGGAAGAGCAACATAGCACCATCGGTCCACTCGCCGATATAGGCCGCGCCCAAGGCTGCCAAGACCATCAGCAGGTCAACCTCGATGGTGCGTTCGCGCAGCGCCTCGATAATGGCCCGCACAGCATAAAAGCTGCCGAAGGCATAGGTTGCCACCCCGATCACGACCATCACGCTGCTAGGCGGGTTAAGCTGTTGCAGCATTAGACCTGCGATAATCCCAAGCAGTGTCAACACTACAAAGAGCGGTTCCAGCACATGATCGTCGAGCTGAAGCCAGGTCTTGTGTTGTTGAGGTTGGGCGACCTGTGGTTGAAGTGCCATGATCTTCCTCGTATATTCAGTCCGTCACCCAGGGCGGAAATAAGCCGTTTGTTTAGTAGTGATTATTCAAACTACTAGTTAGATTATAAACTACGTAGTTTGACATGTCAACACCTTTAGGGCTAGCTGGGCTTAAACCTCAACTTTAGTGGCGCTTTCGACTCCAGCTCGCTCGCGCTTGGTTTCGGGTATGGAGCTTTTGAGTGCAGTAGTCGTTGCAAGCTAGCTGAGCATCATTTGGCGGAAACAGCTTCACCCTCCATTCGTTCCCTAGCGCGTCCGCCTACGGCTATCAGCTGGGCTGGCGGCCCTCATCCCCGACCCTTCTCCCGCAAGGCGGGAGAAGGGCGTGTGCTCTCTTGCGCATTCGAGATCTTCCAGACTGGGATGCTTAGCACTAAGTTTGTGTGAGAAGAGCACTCAGATGGCTTTAGGCTGCGAAGGCAGTGAATGCAGTGAAAGACAGTGTTTGCAGCTGCTAGCAGCTTGCAGCTGGCAGGTCGCAGCGAAGACAGCGATACGCTTGAGGCGCTGAATGTTTGGACGGGATGTTGGTAGCCGTAGGCGGACGCGCTGAGGAGCGCATGGAAGGAAGAAACTTCGCCGCTAGCGTGCTAAAGGCATTAAGCGCCTGTTGGGCTATTGAGAGCAACAAAAAGAGCGTCTCCCGTGGGAGCCGCTCTTTTAAAAGGCTTTGGCAGGTTTAGTTCAGGTCTGCGGGACGCACAGCCAGCGTTAGCTCGACCTTGATCTCGCGCCCGTCGCGCCAGACCGTCAGCGTCACGGTGTCGCCTGGCTTAAACTGTTTGATCACTTGGCGCAGCGAGTTACCCTCGGCCAGCGAGATGTCGTTGACCGCCAAAATGATGTCGTTTTCGCGCAGGCCAGCTTTATCGGCCGGGGTTCCCGCTACAATCGCAGGCTGCCTCGTCGAAGAAGAGTTGATCCAGGCGCCGCTTTCGACCGGCAGATTAGCCTCGGCTGCGATCTCGGCATCGAGCATAATGTAGATAATCCCGATGTAGGGATATTCGACTTTGCCAGTGGCGATCAGTTGCTCGGCAACCGGCAAAAAGATGCTGCTCGGCACCGAAAAACCCATACCTTCGACGCTGGCAACACCCGAAAGCGATTCTTCGAGGCCGCTGCCGCGCACCACCAAGGTGTTGATACCGACAACTTCACCACGCAGGTTCACTAAGGGGCCGCCACTATTACCGCTATTGATAGCCGTATCGGTCTGAATCAAGCCTTCGAGCGTAGTTCCAACCGAACGATTAAGAGCGCTCACAATGCCAGCGGTTACGGTATTGCGGAAGTTGCCGAGCGGGCTGCCGATCGCGAGCACATGTTCGCCCGGGCGCAACAGCTCCGAATCGCCGATCTGGGCCACCGCAGGCACTCCTCCATCGACCTTGATCACCGCAATGTCCGATAGAGGATCGGAACCGACTAAGTGAGCCTCTTGACGCGATCCATTAGCGAAGATCACTACCAACGAGCGCGCACCCTCAATCACGTGATGGTTGGTAATGATATAACCATCTTCGCTGATGATCACGCCGCTACCACTGCCTTGGCCGCGCGTCGCACGATTGAGCACGGTTACAACCGCAGGGGCTACTTGCTCAACGGTCGCGACCATGGCATCAGAAACTTCAGATGAAAACGTCGTTCCAGAGCCAGCCGCCGGGGCAGCGGTTGGCATAATAGCAGGTTTATTGGCGATGGTTTGAACCGTAGCTGCCACGGAAGCAGAGAGCTGCTTGTTCTCGTTGCGAGCCAGTGCATAACCCATGGTTCCGCCAGCTAGGGCGCCACCAACAACGCCAACAAAAACGCCAAGTAAGACAAGTATAATCAGACCAATACGATTGGTTTGCTCCACTCGCGGACTCCTTCGTTTAGCCCCTCATACCCAATTTCATTCCAACCATTACAGTATTGATCATTTTGTTAAACGTGTCAGTAGGTATTTGATGAGGGTGATAGGGTTATTTGGATGTGTTCAATAGAAATAAGAAAGTATCGTAGTTCGTTCAGCTGAGCTGCTCACGAGCTACGATACTTTCATTTATAGCATGCTTTTAGACTGGAGGCCAAGGGATATTTGGGCCGGGACCTGGAGCTGGGTACAAACCAGTGCGGAGCAAGCGTTCTACACGTCGACGCAAAGCGCGCACCTCGGCCGCGCTCAGCAGTTCCTCAAACATCTGGCTTAAATCTGTCGCTGGCTTGAGTTGTTCGCGCAGTTGCTCTAAGGCTTTAAGGTCCTCTTCAGGTATCGGTTCAGAGATATAGTCCCACAGTACGGTGCGTAATTTGTACTCGTCGTGGAAACAGATCCCGTGGTCGATCGCCCACAGACGGCCGTCGTTGCCTTTGAGACAGTGGCCGCTCTTACGATCGGCATTGTTGGCCACGATATCAAACAGAACGAGTTGCTGAATGGCCCGCTCGTAACCACCTTCCTGCTGCATGGTGAAGAGATGAGCTTCTGGATCAGCATCGATAAAGAGTTGAACCGATCCGACCCCGTAGGGGCCATCGCGTAGCACAGTCGGTGGCACCAACGAAAAGCCCAAACCTTCGCTCAACAAGTAGGCAGCCACTTCGCGCTGACAGAGGGTGCCTCGCGGAAAATCCCACAGAGGACGCTCGCCTCGTCGAGGTTTATAGACAGCCAGCAGCTTTGTTCCCTGATATTCGGCACTGCAGAGCAAAGTATAGTTCGAGCTGTAGGGCATGGTGCCAAGCCCTTCTAACTCGCCCTGCGCAAGAATTTCGAGTACTGTTGCAACATCTATCTCTGTCGGTTGCCCTTCGTCCATCACTGTTCTACCCCACTAGAGGACAGCGTGCTCCGCTGCAACGCACTCCTTGAAAAGTATTGTTTAGGTGATATTTATCGGGCCATGGCCGTTGCGATGCGGGCAGAAGTGTCCGCTTGGATCGATCGGGCGTCCACAGTTGCCACAGATAGGCCGCCCGGCGGAGACGACTTGGCTGGCGTGTAGGCTTAGCGCTCGCATCTGGGCGCGCGAGGCCGAGATACGCGCCACCACCGGCTCTTCGCCCTCGTCTTCGACGATGCTCTGGATGATCAGCACTACCATGTCGCGTTCGGCATCGTAGCCCAAGCCCATCTGACCAATGCGGAATTCCGGCTCGAGCGGCTCTTCCAAACTCATATCGGAGATGAAGAGATCATCAGAGGTCGAGAGACGGGGATCTTTTTCGGCCAAATCGTCGAGCAGTTGAGAAACAGCCCCAGCCAGAGCGCCGATCTCTTGCTTTTCGGCTAACAGCGATAAGCGGCGGTTGCCACGCCGCGCCTGAATATAGAAAACGCGCTGACCAGGTGGGCCAACAGCACTCGCGGTGATTCGATCAACCGCTTCGAGATCGTAGGTAAATTTTGCCATAGTTATTTGTGCTCCCCCTCAGCAACATTTGGAGCCACGTCACTTTCGGCTTGGTCTGACGCTACAGCCTGCTCGCCGGAAGCCGACGGGCTTTCGTTTTCCGTTGGCTGATCGTTCTTGGCCGAAGCGGATTCTTCTGGTTTAGGCCGTAGCAAGTCCAAAGAGCCAGTGTAGTTATACGCAAGCATACGTGGCCCCATCGGACCAAAACGAATTGCAGTCACCGATGTAGGTTCGATCACAAGGCGCTGAAATAGATCGATATGCATACCTATGTAATAGGCGATCACCAATTTGAGAAGATCGGCATGGGCTACGGCGACGATAGTCTCGTTAGGATGAAGCTGACGCAGCTTATCGAGCGCTGCTACGGCTCGCATTTGAACTTCACCCAAAGTTTCACCACCGGGGAAGCGGGTTCCGCTTGGATAAAATTGCACACCCGGCCAGAGTTCGTGCTTCGAGAGCTCTTTCAGCTCACCGCCGGTCCATTCGCCATAGCGCACTTCACCAATATCTTCGACCACGCGTAATGGCAGCTTGCGGGCTTCAGCAAGCGGTTGTGCCGTTTCTATAGCTCGCTCAAGAGGGCTGGAATACACTGCGGCAATTGGGATATCTGCTAAACGTTCGACTAGCGCTTGGGCCTGCGCTCGTCCTTCTTCATTGAGGTGGACACCTGGTGTCCAGCCAGCCAATCGCCCGTGAACCCAGTCATTCATTCCATGGCGAATAAGCAGCAATAGTGTCACGAATCCTCCCTTTGCAGATATGTGCTAGGTCTATGATACCACAAATCAAGCGCCCAGACATGCCAATTCTCATGAGTAGTTTGCTACCTAGCGCCGCCTCGGTTATAATGCTGCTACGAACATCTAAGCTGTTTTTATGCTTATAGTTCAGGCATCAAGGCGACTCCTCTTTTTGTATAGCTTTGACTCAACGTCTATTGGCTGCCTTATCCTGAACTGGAGAGGGTAAGAGTAATGTCTCGCTCCACCGAGAGTAAAGCGACCAGCCTGAGGCGACGTCATCTCACAGGGAAACCCGGACCCACCAATAAAGAGAGCGAATACCTCGAAGTCATTTATTATCTTTCCGCGCGTAACGAGCCGGTTATCGCCGCACGCCTCGCGAAGTGGATGGGTGTGCAACCGCCTACCGTGACGCATATTGTTAAACAATTAGAAGAAAAAGAGCTGATTAGGCGCGACAACAAAAACGAAATTTCTTTTACACCCGAAGGTTTTCAACTCGCTGAAGCGATGGTGCGCCGCCATCGAATCTTAGAGCGCTTTTTAGTTGATATTATGCAGATCCCTTGGGAGCATATTCACGATGAAGCGGTTCGGCTCGAACACGCGCTCTCGCCCTTGATGGAAGCGCGTATCAGCGAGCTGGTAGGCGAATCGAAAACCTGTCCCCATGGCAACCCCATTCCGGGCAATAGCGATTTCTTTCCGGGCGATGTCCGTCTCGATCAAGCGCCCTCTGATCGCTATTTTATCGTGCAGCGCATCGTCGAAGAAGCTGAAGAAGATAGCAACCTGATCCGTTATATCCAAACCAACGGCTTAGTACCGGGCGCGCGCTTTCTTGTAAGCGATAACTCCACCTTCGGCGTTACTCTTGCCTGCGAAAACAAGAGCATCAGCATCTCGTCCGAGATCGCGGCCTTCATCTGGGGCGACCTCGACTGATCTCACATCCCTTTGAGCGCTTCGGGTTGTGTCGACGACACTCCTTCTCGTCGGGGCGAATGAACGACGCTTCATTTTGCATATGCAAGCTACAATGCAGCCTCTTTAAAGCGAGCCAAGCCGTTCTGGCTTGGCATTTTGATTTTCCTCACGATCATCGGTCTTAAGGCTGATGCTAGCCTCGGTCCTATCGCCTATGCTGCGAGTCGCACGTTCTTGTTCATACGCGCCCAAACAACCCTCGCGGTTAGGTAGGCGCTTTTCGGCGTGCCAAAAAATCCTCTCGCAAGACGGTAAGCCAAGGGGTACCCTAAGCTGCTTACCGTCCGTTTCGTGTTGTCTGCAAAACCAACTGAAAGGGGGAGTATGCGCCTGTACTTCGAAATCGGCCTGCGAGCCTTTCGACGCGCGACCATCTATCGCAGCGCCTACATCGCCGGCATTCTGACCAACGCCTTCTTTGGAACGCTGATCTGCTTTATGTATCAAGCGCTCTACGGCTCGGGCGGCAATGTGGCGGGCATGAGCCTGCACGACGCTATCACCTACGTGTGGCTGACCCAATCGCTGATCTCGGTGGGCGGCGGCTGGATGAGCACCGACATCATTCAGACCATTCGCACCGGAGAGATCGCCAACGATATGGCCCGCCCATGGAGCTTTTTTGGTTACTGGCTCAGCCGCTCGTTCGGCGAACGCCTGCTCAATCTGATCCTGCGCGGCACGCTCACTTATCTGATCGGCGTGCTCTACTTTCGAGCAGCGATCCCAAGTCTCGAGCAGTTTACGCCCTTCTTGATCGCCGTTCTGCTCTCGATGGTGCTCTCATTTTCTTTCGGCTTCATCATCAATATGATCGCCTTCTGGACGATCGATGCCACCAGTATGGTCTGGCTGGTCAACACCATCATGATGTTCTTCTCGGGCTTTCTGCTACCACTGGCTTTCTTTCCGGCACCTTTGGCGGCGATCGCACGGCTTTTGCCCTTTCAAGCGATCACCAGTCTGCCTGTTCTGATCTTCTTAGGAAAGATCGAGGATATCGCGATTCTCAACAGCTTTCTGTTACAGCTCTTTTGGATCGTACTGCTCGTTAGTGTCTCACTGATGATTCAACGGGCCGCCATGCGCAAACTGGTAATTCAAGGCGGATAACCCTCCCAGATCTTGCACCTTAAGAAAGAAATAGCCAATGTTTTCGCTCTATCTCCGACTGATCTGGGCGCGTATTCGCGGACAGATGCAGTACAAAGCGGCCTTCTGGGTCGATCTGATCGGTTTTTTGGTCACATCGGGCATCGACTTTGTTGTGATCACCATTCTGTTTACACGCTTTGACTCGCTGGCCGGATGGTCGATCTACGAAATCGGCTTGCTCTACGCCCTAACTCAAATCTCCTTCAGCTTCGCCGAAATGATCATGCGCGGCTTCGATGCGCCGTTCGAAACTATGATGCAGCGCGGCAGCTTCGACGGCGTTTTGATCCGCCCGCTCGATAGCTTCTTTCAAGTGCTGTCCTCGGAGTTTCAGCTGCGCCGCCTTGGGCGCACCGCTCAAGCGAGCGCTGTGCTGATCTTCGCGCTAAGTAACCTCGCGATCGACTGGACCTTCGCTAAGATCGTGCTGTTCGTGCTCACACTTATCGCAGGTACGATCATCTACAGCGCCATCATTGTGATAGGGGCAACCATCTGCTTCTGGACCATCAAAACACCCGAAGTCATTAACGCTTTCACCCACGGCGGCAACCAACTGGCAAGCTATCCGCTCAGCATCTACAACGAATGGATCAGGCGGATCTTTCTGATGGTCATCCCAATCGCTTTTACCAACTATCCGACCGCCTTGGTTCTGCTCAACCGCAGCGATCCACACGGTCTAGCCGCTCAAATCGCTTGGGCGTCACCGCTGGTAGCCTTGGTGTTTTTTGGGGTTGCACGGCTCTTCTGGCAATACGGCGTCAATAGTTATCAAAGCACAGGGAGTTAAATCGTGGCACTGATCGAAGTTGAAAACGTAGCAAAAACCTTCCGAGTCGCCAAACGCTACGAGGGGCGTTTTGGAGCGATTCGCAGCCTGCTCGCTCGCGAGTACCGCGAAGTTCACGCCGTCGACAAGGTCTCGTTCCAGCTCGAAGCGGGCGAGATGGTCGGCTATATCGGGCCGAACGGCGCAGGCAAATCGACCACCATCAAGATGCTAACCGGCATTCTGGTGCCGAGCAGCGGGCGTATCATGGTTGCAGGGCGCGTGCCCTACCAAGAGCGGGTTGCCCATGTGCGCAAGATCGGTGTGGTCTTCGGCCAACGCTCGCAGCTTTGGTGGGATCTGCCAACTATCGAATCGTTCGAGCTACTGCGCCATATCTACAAAATCCCCTTCGAGCGCTGGCGTGAAAACCTCGACACCTTCAGCGACATTTTGGAACTCGGGCCATTCCTGCATACGCCCGTGCGCCAGCTCTCGCTTGGGCAACGCATGCGCGCTGACCTAGCCGCCGCCTTACTGCACGATCCCAATATCCTTTTCTTAGACGAGCCGACGATCGGGCTCGATGTGGTGGCCAAAGATCGCATTCGCCAGTTCTTACAGCGCATCAACAAAGAGCGCGGCACCACCGTGATTCTGACCACTCACGACCTCGAAGATATCGAACGGCTCTGCCAGCGCGTCATTCTGATCGACCATGGCACCCTGATCTACGATGGCGCGCTCGAAGAGCTGCGCAACCGCTTCGGACGCGAGCGCACTGTGGTGATCGATATCGAAAATGGCCTGCCCGAGAACGCTCACGATTGGCGGCCAATCGGCGTCAACAGCGTGCGCCGCGAGGGACGACGCTTCTGGTTTAGCTTCGACCGCCATGCGACCACCGCCGCCGCCCTGATCGGCGAGATCGCGCAACGCTACCAGATCCGCGACCTTACTGTCGAAGAGCCGAAGATCGAGACGATTGTGCGTCAGATCTACGAAAGCGGTTCGGTGACAGTCTAGAATTCTCTTCAATGCCAAACAAGCTAAGCTCCGACGAGAAGTTGAACTGTTCACGTATAACTTCTCGTCGTTTTTTGTGTCCGTCATACTCAAGCAAATCGCTAGACTCTATGTTCAAAACTCTAGCGGTGTGGTCTCTACTCAAAAGAAGGCTTCTAGCGCGTCCGCCTACGGCTACAAACGCTCTGCCCATTACATTGCAGTGCTAGCTGTATGCCCAAAGAGCTCCTTAAAAGCAATCATTCAAACGAATTTCGTATAACGAGACGTGGAACTTAACTATTTTTGTTGTGTGAGCGAGAAACAGAAGCATGTGGGGATGCTGTTCGCTAGCCCACTTTGCTGCTGGACGGCCGATCTGGTAGCCGTAGGCGGACGCGGTTGTGCCCTTTTTTGAGGTAAAGCAGCTCACGTCAACAAAACGCAGCCTTAGGTATGGGTTGTTCTCTGTTTCTCGCCGCTTGTATGGGTTTCATCTCTCTGTTGTTGCAAACAGCTCTTGCGCACTGCTGAACGGTTATTCGGGCCCTAGAACTCAGGAACTTGAGAACGATACTTGACAACTTATCTATTCGCATATACCCTTGATGCGACAATCGTTGACGCATCAATAGTATGTTTAGAAGGTTCAGCATGGCACAAGATCGCTCGCAATCCACGAAAGATCCCGTGGTCAGAAATGAAGTTCCTGAACGAATCGTAGTTCCTCCCGACGCTGGCCTGCACGGCACCCAAGCGTTGGTGGCGATGTTCGGCATTATGGCAGTTGTTTTGCTTACAGCGCTCGATCAAACCATTGTTAGTACAGCCCTGCCGCGCGTTGTTGCTGACCTTGGCGGCTTCCATCTCTACGCTTGGGTCGCTACTGCAAACTTGCTGACTTCAACCGTGATGGTGCCGATTATCGGAGCGCTAGGCGATTTATATGGCCGCAAGCCATTTCTGCTCGCCTCGATCGTTATCTTCACTGTCGGATCGCTTTTGGCGGGTTTTTCGCAAAGCATGATCTGGCTGATCGCAGCGCGCGGCCTGCAAGGCGTAGGAAGCGGTATGTTGCAAGCGACCGCTTTCACCAGCGTGAGCGATATGTTCCCGCAACCCGAGCGGCGCGCCCGTTGGCAAGGTCTCGTAACCAGCACCTTCGCCTTAGCCAGTCTGGTAGGGCCGACGGTGGGCGGCTTTTTGACCGATGGTTTTGGCTGGCGCTCAGTTTTCTTTATCAGCCTGCCGTTCGCAGTTTTGGCCTTTAGTATGATCTGGTTTATGCTGCCCGCCGACCTTTCGCCGCGCCAAACCAGCCGCCGCATCGACTGGGCCGGCGCTTTTTTCATTAGCACAGCCATTACAACGCTCTTGCTTACGGTCGAATGGGGCGGCAGCGTTTATGCTTGGGGCTCACCACAGATCATTAGCCTGATCGTCGCAACCCTGCTGCTGACGGGCATCTTCATCTGGATCGAGATGAAAAGCCCTGCGCCGCTGTTGCCGATCGATCTCTTCAAGACGCGCTCTATCGCGATCGTCTGCATTATTTCGAGCTTGTTCGGCTTGATGATGTTCGCGCTCTCGTACTACACTCCGCTGCTGATGCAGGGCGGTTTTGGCCTTAGCCCAAGCGAAGCGGGCACCTACCTGACCCCTATGGCGATCTCGGTGGCTTTGGGTAGCTTGGTCTGTTCACAGATTTTCGCCCGTGTGCGGGCAATGAAACCTTTGATGTTGACCGGCGCGTTTCTCGTTCTGATCGGCGCCAGCTTGCTGGTCAGCATCAATAGCAATAGCTCGGTGCTCTTTTTGGCGATCTGTCTGCCGCTCACTGGCTTCGGCATCGGCATGCAGTTGCCTATGACCACGATTTTGATTCAGTCGATTGTGCCGCGCAACCGCATTGGCGTTGGCACCTCGACTATTCAATTCTTGCGCCTAATCGGCAGCACGGTCGGTACGGGCATCATCGGCACGATCGTTAACAGCGTTTATCTGTCGCGCATCAGCGCTGTGATCAGCCCCGATATGGATCAGCGTTTGGTCGATGGCTATCACAACCCGCAGGCGCTCGTTAATCCCGAGATCAGCAGTTCGTTGACTCAGATCGCTCAAGAGCTTGGCAGTCATGCACAAGGCCATCTCGAGCTGCTGGCTACAACCGCACGAGATGCGCTTGTCTCTGGTGTCTGGATCAGTTACGCTATGGTGCTAAGTGGTGGAATTATCACCTTCTTGTTCTTGCTCGGATTACAGGTACCCAATTATAAGGAAAGTAGCAAAAAAGCGCCTGTTAGAGCTACTAAAACAGCCTAAAATTCAAGATTAAAGATCAGCTCGTGTGCTCGATACGATAGACATGAGGAAAGCTTGGTCTACAATAAACAATAGTTATAAATAGCGCCAAGAAGACTAAGGAGGTAGTGTCTTTGACAGACGATTCTCAACAGCAAGTTTATACGACTCCCATTCAAGAGACCCTGATCTATCAGTTATCGCGCACCTACTTTGAGTTGATCCCTACTTTTGAGCGCTTTATGGGGCTGAGTCGGGCACGTTGGCACCTTATTTCAGTGCTTTCAGACAAAGAATGTTTGAGTCAAGCTCAACTAGCCCAGCTCCTGCGGGTCGATGGCGCAGCGATCACCCGCCAAGTTAAACAGCTCGAAGAAGATGGCCTTGTGCTACGACGCGCCGATCCGCAAGATAATCGCTTCACGCTCGTTAGTCTCACCAGCGCAGGGCGAGAGCTATACAACAATCTGCGTGAACGACGCCAATTACTTGAGCAGCAAGTAATCGCAGGATTGAGCAAAGAGGAGATCGAGCAGCTCAAACAGGGGCTTCAACGCCTGCGAGCGAATATTCAAGCGATCCAAGAGCAAGCATAAAGTCGACCCCTAACGGGCAAGGATAGCAAAAAGAAGTATCTCGCACTACAAAGCGAGGTACTTCTTTTTGAGTTAGGAGAAACGAGACTAAGAAAATTCTTGAAACGAGAGCAAGACAAAGCCAGAAAGATAGCGCTTGGAAGCGTAGGTTAGGCCGAAGCGCTACGCGATAAAGAAGCGAGCGCGCTCGTAATAGTTTGATTCAATACTTCGCGGGTAAAAGGCTTTTGCAAAAAGCCATGCAGACCGATATTGGTATAACATTCGATAAGCTCTTCAGGTTGATAACCACTCATAAGTATCAAGGCTACGTTACTATCAAGCTTTTGGGTAAGGATGCTCGCTAGTTCATCTCCAGACATACCCGGCATGGATAAATCGATTAGAACAAGTTTCAAATCTGGAAGGCCACGTTCCACTAATTCTACAGCCTGAGGGCCACTCGTTGCAGTATGAACTGTATGCCCACCGCGTTGTAGCATGCGTGCAATAACCGAACAGACCGCCTCTTCGTCGTCTACTACCAAAATCGTAAAAGATGGTGTCCTATCATTCATCGCTGTGAACCTTTGGAGCTCCTAAGCCTGGGAGCAATATGGGACAAACAGAGGCCCATACCAATAATATTGTTGTTCCACCATAACGGTCAGAACTGCAGATACCTGATGCCAAGACACAATGCAGCCAATTTAGCAAATATGTCACAAAATGCTTGTGATCCAGTATGAAGAGCTTCCAACATCCTGTTTTAATTCATAGAAACAACCTTTCAATTAGAAAACGCTGATATCGATATATAAAAAGCTCGCTTTATAGCGTTGGAGCGATTCAATGATAAGAGAGTTCAAGGATAATTTTTGTGGTATTAAGAATTATTTTCCCATTATACATATGGAAATAACCAGCATATAAATGCTTTGTAGCTTTTTGACATTTTGTCAAAAACTCACAATGTATACACATAATCTTAGCAAGATTGAGGGATAGGCGTATTTTTCTATTCATAAGCTTATCCTGAATAGGATTCGCTTTGTGGTAAACAGCCTCCTTATACATATTGTATAAGCATGATCCGAAACGAGAAGCGACATGTCACGCCGCTACTACAACGTATGCATCATACTGAGAGTGCTACTTATACTACTTTATATAGTAAATCTGATATCTCATTTAAATCGTTAGGGAATGTTCTTAAGTAAGTAGATTTAATAACATTTCAACTCTACAATTATACTACATTTCTATGCTTTTGAAACAAAAAATGCTAGTTCTGTATTGATCAAAATCGCTTTAGTCTAGTTTTGACATAATAAGGTTTTAGAGATAGATCGATACATTTACAATTGAGCGCTGATCAATCTTGAGAATCGACAGTAGCGATCAAACATGAGAACAATATACCCACTATTATATAAATAAAATTTCCATAAAACTATACATTTGCAGCTGCTTTTTAACACGAATTCAAAATCCTCTTGCAATAGGCTCAGACGCTTCATAGCTCGTTCACTGAAAAATTCGCACGCGCAATGGGAAAATCATACCAAATCCGTTTAAAGACGTGCATGCTCTTCGCTCAGAAAAACGAAAAGCTGGGAAAAGGAAAGAGTCACGTTCCACTCTGCCCAAGGCCAAAGAGAAGCTAATCAACCGGATTTGGTATCAGAACCAAGATACTGTTTGCAGTCTGTGGAACTTGAAGTTTGTTGCATAACTCTTTCGCTGGCTTTTGTGTTCCTACGAGGTGAGAAGACATGTTGTTAAGCAGAGCAGAGGTGGCGGGGCGCAGACGATACGCGCTTGTGTTGAGGGCGGGATGTTGATAGCCGTAGGCGGACGCGGTTAATGCCTATTTTGGGGAAAAGACCAAGCCGCCAGAGCGCTGAAGGTATCTACGGTATAAAGCGAGGGTTTTTGGTCGTCGCGCCTATGAATGAGGATTATAAAGAAAGAGGAATGCATTGAGCAATGCACTCCTCTTTATTGGTCTTGAGATCGAGATGTATAGCTATGCTCTCGACTAGGATTCCAGCATTTGCAGGGCATACACCGAAGTTTCAGCGGTAATGAAGAGGGTAGAACCATCTTCGCCACCCCACGTAAAGTTGGAAGGCATTTCAGGCAGGGTGATCACGCCTAGAGGGGTTGTGTCAGCGGCAAAGACATGGATTCCATCGGGACCAGTACAGTACAAGTAGCCCGATCGATCGAATTTCATGCCGTCGGGAACACCAGGGCCTTCGCCCTCTACGCGCGTCCACAGCCGCCCATCGATCAAGGTGCCATCAGCAAGCACATCAAAGACTCGAATATGGCCTCGCAGCGTATCGTTCACAAATAGCTGACGTTCATCGGGCGAAAAACAGAGCCCGTTGGGGAGCTTAAAGTCGCGCACGAGCAGGGTGATATCGCCTGTCTGCGGATTAACACAATAAACGCCCTGAAATGGCAACTCAGCTTCGCGCTCAACCCCATAGGCGGAGGTTCGGCCTGCTAAAGGATCGGTGAAATAGATCAATCCATCTGAGCGAACGACGATATCGTTTGGGCTATTCAGTTCCTTGCCATCGTAGTGGCTTGCGATAACGGTCAAACTTCCGTCCGGCTCGGTTCGCACGACTCGACTGGTCGCATGTTCGCAGGTCAGTAAACGGCCCTCACGGTCATAGGTGTTTCCATTGGCCATGTTACTCGGCTTGCGCACAACACGCAGGCCTTCTTCAGCAGACCAGCGATAGAGTGTATCGCCAACAATATCGCTGAAGAGCAGACTTTTATGTTCTGGTTCCCATACCGGCCCTTCCACAAAGCGGAAGTTATTTGCAACAACGCGAAGTCCCGCACTCTGGTCGATCAGCCCATACATGCGATCATCAGATACCCGCACTTCTACTTGCATAAGGGTCATGTTCCGCCTCCTCGAATGTCTGTTACGACTCCTTTGTCGTCTGACGTTTGCGTCTATCCTAGACCCGCTTAATACAGTTTGTTGGAGGTCTGGGCGGTTTCGCCTCGGAACGCAGCAACAGCCTGTTTGGCAGCGGCGGCCATCAAACGAGCATCGCTTTGGATGGTCACGAACTGCATACCTTTATCGGCCATCGCTCGTGCATAACTAGGACTACCACAATGTATTCCAACAACGATCTTATGAGCGCGAGCGCGCTCAACGATATGATCAATAATGCTCACAACAGCCTCATCGGTTGGGTCAGCCTTGGGTGGATAGCCATGGCTCTGAGCGAGATCGGACGGCCCAATATAGATCGAGTCAAGCCCGGGCACACTCAAAATATCGTCAAGGTTTTCGACCGCCTGACGTGTTTCAATCATCGCCATGGTGATCACGCTATCGTTGGCGTTGGCAGCGTAATCATCGCCAGCATAGTACGAGACGCGAGTCGGCCCGTAGCTGCGATAGCCAAGGGGAGGATAGCGGCATGCGCCCACAAAGGCCTCACACTCGGCGCGGGTATTAACCATGGGGCAGATGATTCCGAAACAGCCAGCATCGAGCAGACGCATAATCATGCCCGGATCGTTCCACAACACACGCGCCATAGGAATGGTGTTGGTGGTCGCGATCGCCTGCAACATTGTGACCGCAGCTTGAAAGTCGACCGGCCCATGCTGAGTATCGATCGTCAGGCTATCCCACCCCTGGTGCGCCATGACTTCGCTGGCAAAACTATCGGGAATGTGCAACCAACCGTTTACTACACACCCGCCCTGCGACCAGATCTTCCGAATCGTGTTTTCGCGCATCGTTGCCTCTTGAACGTGAGAATAGCTACAAAAAAAGTATCGGCGTATGCTGAAAAAAGTGAGGTAGAAGAGCTACCTGTTTGGGGATACGTTGAGGCTTATAAAGTGTCTGTACTATAAAGCAGAGCATACAGGCTGTCAAGACAACACTTGCTTCTCGTAGCGCTTGTCCTATACAATAGAGAGTGGGCTTTCTTTCTACAATCAAAGCAAACGCGAGAGCAAAAGCCCATTGCAAACCAACACGATACCAGTGCTTCACACTATGTCGCTGCTATCGATCACTAGAGATCTATGCATATTAGTATGATTGCGCCTTTTGGCATTCGCCCAAAAGGCACCCTGCTGGCCCGTATGTTGCCCTTAGCCCAAGCGCTGCAGCGACGAGGCCACAGCGTCCGTATCGTCGCACCTCCAGTGCATAACCCTCAGGATGCTGGCACGATCCACAACTACGACGGTGTGGAGGTTGAACATGTGGATTTGGCGCGTTTGCCAGCTTCGCTCGACTGGAGCGTGTCCCTCTTCCAAGCAGCTCGCGCAAGTAAACCCGATCTGATCCATCTGTTTAAACCCAAAGGCTTTAGCGGTCTAGCGGCGCTCTTGGCGCGTCTCTGCTCAAATCTACCCTTAGTGGTCGACACAGACGACTGGGAAGGTTGGGGAGGTTGGAACGATCTGCTCGACTATCCATACCTCGCCAAACAGCTCTTCGCCTGGCAAGAACGCGATCTAGCGCGCCGCGCCGCTGCGGTTACTGTCGCGAGCCGCACACTTCAAAGCCAGGTCTGGGGCTTTGGAGTAGCGCCCGAGCGCGTCTTCTATCTGCCCAACGGCATCACGCTTCAAAACACTCGCCCATCGCTTAACGGACGCGATCCCAAAACGCTGCTGCTCTACACGCGCTTTTGGGAATTCGACCTGCCCGATCTGATCAGCAGCTTGGTGGCGATCGTTCAGCAGGAAGCAGCAGCTCGTCTGATCGTAATCGGCAAAGGCGAGCGCGGCGAAGAAGAGCGAATGCTTCAACTAGCTGAACGGGCAGGCGTGCGCCAAGCGATCGAGTATCGCGGCTGGCTCGAACCGCAGGAGATTCCGAGCCTGCTCGCCCAAGCGAGCATTGCGCTGGTGCCCGTCAACGACACATTGATCAATCGCGCTCGCTGTTCGGCTAAGCTGCTCGAATTGATCCAAGCTGGCTTAGCGATCGTTGCCTCCGATGTGGGCCAGATGCGCGAATATCTACGCCACAATCAGACCGGTATGCTGGTTGCGCCCAAAGATCCGGCTGGTATGGCGCGCGCCGTACTTGAACTGATGCACGACCAAGGCCTACGCGATCGCCTAGCCGAAGCCGCCTACAACGAGCTCTGCCGCTTCGATTGGGAAGCGCTCGCTCCTATTGCCGAAGCCGCTTACCAGTGCGTCCTTTCCAAGCCGAAATAAGGCTCAGCTAACAGAGCAGCAGGGCGATACCAGCCTTTAAACGATAGGATTAAGTATGTACTAAACCCACATGAACGAGCGACCCCATATAAGCGCATTACTAACAACAACATACCATCCACAAGGAGACCATTTATGTCCTTCGTCGTCGTTCAGGCACACATCCTTCGTTATAAAGCCTGGTATATGGGCTTTGGCTTCGCTGCGTTTCTAGTCCTCCTAAGTCTCTTTCTCACTCCTACCGATCATCTTCCTGTAGTATGGGCTGCACGCATTGAACTCGCTGGAGGATCTGCCTATGGGCCCGAGATGGATGCACTCTTTCACGAATATTGGGACGAACCTTTTGCCAGCGCAGGCTTTGCCTATCCGCTAACTGCGATCTGGTTCGGGCTGCCGATAGCCTTCCTACCCGATGTGTTGCTCAATATGGTCGCCTGTGTGATCTGCTTGGGAAGCGTTGGGCTCGGCCTGCATTTGTTGCGTATGCCCGTGGCGCTCGTGCTATTTGCGCCCGTATTGTGGGGCATTCAATTCATTCAGCTAACAACCTGCCTGATGGGCCTGACCTTGATCGCGATTTGGGCAGCTCGCGAACGACGTTGGTGGCTCATGATCATATTGCTGGTATTGATCAGTGCTACAAAACCGCAGACAACCTTACTGCCGGGTCTGTTCTTAGCGCTCTATGCCCTACGAGCGGGACATTGGAAGCCGCTGCTTATCATAGGTGCAGTAGTGATAAGCCTGCCCTTCGCATTGGAGCCAGATTGGGTGACAAAATGGATAGCGAGCGCTCAACGTTATACCAACGCGATTCCCGCCTTCTGGCACTACTATTTCCTTCCCATCGGATTATGGTTCCTCTGGAAACGCCACTGGTGGGCAGGGATCGCCATCTCTCAGATAGCGCTCTTCCCCATGCTCTTCCATCCCTATGTGTTATCGCCATTGATCTTGGCCTATATTCCCCTCAAATCGAACAGGTTTGCTTGGTTTATGGTCGCTTGTTCGTGGTGTGTGTTGCTTCTGCCCTTTATTATGCCCTATTGGCTCACGCTGACGCTCAGTTACATCGTGCCAATTTGCATATGTTATTACCTGAAGAACATCAGAGAAGAAGCAGAGCAGCCTAGCAGCCTAGCCGCCATCGGCACAGAGGTATGATCGCTGCTCGGGCGCATCGTGCGATGGACCTGCGATATCGGTTGTTGCTTTTTGGCTTCTGGCAGAGTGGCAGGTGATACCAAATTCGGTTGATTACCTTCTATTTGGCCTTCGGCAGAGTGGAACGTGACCATTTATTTACAAGAGCGCAAGTCCGTAAACTGATTTAGTATGATACGAAATCCGCCTTGTTGTATGTTGGGGTGCGCTCTGGGCACACAGCTACAACAGCCTGCTTACGGGCGAGCCGTTGGTAGCCATAGGCGGACGCGCTAGCAAGCCTCTTTGGGGAAGAGAGCAAGCCGCCAGAATGCTGAAGTGATCAATAGATTTGATATGAGGATATTTGTTGTGAGAGATTTCGCACTATGGTGCGAAATCTCTCACAGCCCAGTTGCGTATCGATCGACGTGCAGACTGAACACACACGTCTAAGCGAAGAAGCACGCGCTTGAATTAGGGCAGCGCGAGGGTCGCCACAAAGCTTTCGATCGCAGCGCGATAGGTTTCAGGATCAGCAGACAAGCCGCTGGCGTGTGGGCCTTTTAGCTCAACAAAGGTTTTGGGCTGGTTGGCCCGCTCAAACAGCTTTTGGCCCTGCTCAAAAGGAATCAAGCGATCGCCGCGGCTATGCAAAATCAAAACTGGCGTCTGGATCTGGTTGATGCGGTCGATCGAACGGTAGTGGTTGCGCGATAAGATTCGTGCTGGCAGCCAAGGGTATTGGTAGGCAGCCACATCGGGCACGCTGGTAAAGGTCGCATCGAGCACCAAAGCGGCATTGGGGCGATGACTGCTAAGCCACGTCGCCACGCCGCCGCCCAGCGATTCGCCCACCACCACAATCCGCTCGGCAGGAATGCCGCGCTCCTTGGTAAGATAATCCCAAGCGGCCAGCCCATCGGCATACAAACCCACTTCGATCGGCTCGCCCGTACTTTCGCCATAGCCACGATAGTCGATCAGCAAGATCGAAAAGCCCAAGTCGTGCCAGAGTTTGGCATGCGATAGCCTTCCGCTGATGTTATCTCCGTTGCCGTGCAAAAAGAGCACGGTCTTATCGCCTCCCGGAATAAACCAGCCAGCAATCTGCTCTTGATCCTTGGTTACAATGCGCACTGGCTCATATTCAAGACCTACCTGTTCAGGTGTGCCGCGCAAATCACGTTTGGGCAGATATAACATCTGATCTTGTATCGAATAAAAGTAGAGCACAATTACAGCATAACTTCCGAGCAACACAGTAAGAAGAATAGTTAATGCTTTTTGCATGGTTGTACCTTGATAAAGAAAAGCTTTCTTTCATTATAGACCTTCAAAGATAGTTTGGCAGACCTCTATAATGAAGACTTTTCTGTAGTATGATGTTTTGTAATGCTTCCAATGAATCAAATACCCGCCCCGCTCGAAACAAAGAGAGGATATTTGGATGGGAACACAACACCTGAAGGTTGGGGATCTGGCGCCAGACTTTACGCTCACCAGCGATACGGGCGAACAGGTCACGTTGTCGGACTATCGCGGCAAAAAGGTGATTATCTTCTTCTACCCCAAAGACGATACTCCGGGCTGCACCAAACAGGCCTGCTCCTTCCGCGATGAATACGTCGATATCGACGCCAAAAACGCCGTTATCTTCGGCATCAGCGCCGATGACATCGACTCGCACCGTCGTTTTAAGAGCAAGTATAACCTGCCTTACCTGCTCTTAGCCGACGTCGATCACCAGGTCTCGGAGCTGTACGGTGTCTGGGGCAAGCAAAAAATCATGCTCTTTTCGTATACCGGCATCTTGCGCTCGCACTTTGTGGTCGACGAACAGGGCTATCTAAGCGATGTACAGTACAACGTCGATGCTGGCGCTAGCGCCCAAAAAGCCAAGGCCAGTTTAGGCCTTTCCTAGGCAAAGTTTCAACGCAGCAAGTCGTTGCCAAGCGGCGGATAAGTGATCTGCTCGATCACTTATCCGTCTTTACGTTTTTGTGTTGAGCTGCTCTGTAAATAAAATTTTAGAGGTATACAGGGGAACAATACTGCCAACAAACGCCGCAGCTTAGGCCTGATTCGGTTGCCAAATATAAACCGAAGGCAATGCTTTTTTAACCATACCCTTCGGCAGGTAAGGGCAAGCAGTAAGCCAGCTTCGGCACGCTCAAGCTAGCTATTTTCTAGTTTGCGACGCGCCTTATAGCAGATCGGCTTGCTGTGTTCTGCCTTCTGGCGGTTTGGTCTTTAGCCCAAAAAAAGCTGCTAGCGCGTCCGCCTTCGGCTACCAACATCTCATCCAGCAAAGCGGTGGGTTATCGGCGGGCAAAGCCCGCCCAAAACCCGAGCTGCCAAACGGATCGTCCATCACTACAAGAGGCAAATAACAAACAGGGCGGACTCACATTTGTCCGCCCTGTTGTATTGCTGTTACCGAATCTGTTTGATCACTTGTTGCTTTTGGCCTTCGGCAGAGCAGAATGTGTCTCTTTTTGTTGTGACGCGTTTTTTCCTGTCTCCACACGGCAAAAAGGCCAGGCGTTAAACAGATTTGCTTTGAGCTAGAGATGCTAGAGCAGCCTAGCGCTTGCTAGAAGCCGACCGGATAACCATCGGCGCGCCACTCGCTGCCCGCCACATAGGCGCCCGAGGGCAGTCGCCAGATGATCTGGCCGCGTCCGAAGATGCCGTGGCCCTCGGCGTAGCTAACCTGGTGGCCGCGCTCGCGCAGAGCATTAGCGATCTCGGGCGAAGTGCCAGCTTCAAGTTGGACCTCCAAGCCTTTGTCCCAGTACCAGCGCAGCGCATCGATGCTGGCTTGGGGGTTCATACCGTAATCGACCGTGTTGACCACCATCTGCGTGTGGCCTTGGGGCTGCATATGGCCGCCCATCACACCGAAGGGGCCGATCGCTTCGCCGTTGCGCGACAGGAAGGCCGGAATAATCGTGTGATAGGGGCGTTTGCGCGGAGCCAGCATGTTGAGATGGCCCTCTTCGAGCTTGAAGCCAGCGCCACGATTCTGCAACGAAACGCCCGTGCCCGGCACCACAATACCCGAACCGAATCCAGCGAAGTTCGACTGAATCAGGCTGACCATCATACCGCTCTCGTCGACGGCGTTCATATAGACCGTACCACCCCGCACTGGATCGCCGGGCTGAGGCAACAGAGCCCGTTCGCCGATCAGGGCGCGCCGCTCGGCAGCGTACTCCTTCGAGAGCAATTGCGCAGTGGGCACTGTGACATGCTCGGGATCGGCGACATAATGGTGGGCGTCGGCGTAGGCCAGCTTGATCGCTTCGATCTGCAAGTGGTAGGCTCGCTCGCTATCGCGCGGCAGGCTGCTCAGATCAAAGCCTTCCAAAATGTTGAGCGCGATCAGAGCGGTGATGCCTTGGCCGTTGGGCGGAATCTCCCAAACGTCGTAGCCGCGATACGAGGTCGTGATCGGCTCGACCCACGTGCTGGTATGCTGAGCGAAGTCGTCTAGGCTGAAGAAGCCGCCCGTCTTCTGGGCGAAGGCTACGATCTCTTCGGCGATAATGCCGCGATAGAAGGCCTCGGCCTTGGTCTCGGCGATCAGGCGCAGAGTACGGGCATGGCCCGGGCTGCTCCAGATCTCGCCGACTTGAGGGACACGGCCGTTGGGCGCGAAGGTCTGGCCCCAACCTTGAAACTCTGGCTCGCTAAAGCTGAGATAGTTCTGGGCAGCGCGCTCCCAGTTCTCTTGAACCACAACCGGCAGGGCATAGCCCTTTTCGGCGTATTCGATGGCTGGCTCGAAGAGGGTCTCAAAGGGCAGCTTGCCGAAGCGAGCGTGCAGATCGCGCCAACCAGCGGGCGCGCCCGGCACCGTAACCGCCATCCAACCGTAGCTGGGCATGCTGTCATGGCCCTGTTTACGCACCACTTCAGGGGTGAGCGCTGCCGGAGCGCGCCCAGATGCGTTCAAGCCGTGCAGTTTACCATCGACCCAAATCAGGGCGAACATATCGCTACCGATGCCGTTCGAGGTCGGCTCAACCACGGTAAGGGTGATGGCCGAAGCCAAAGCGGCATCGACAGCGTTGCCGCCGCGCTGCAACATAGACAAACCAGCCTGAGCCGCCAAAGGCTGACTGGTTGAAACAATACCGCGTCGTGCAAAGAGTGGCTGTCGTACACTTGGGTACGGAAGATGCTTCAGATTGATCTGCATACTCATTCCTACCGATTCGTTTAAGGAGCCTAGTGGGAAACCATAGGCTCAGTATACACGCTGTTTATGAGATTTGAATATCATAGAATTGGTAATAAACGAGTTCAAGCGTTATACTACAATAGGTATGTATTTATACATATCTCATACTTTGCGCGTGTTGATACCACCTAACAGGTAGATACATTTACGATCATGGAGAACTCGCCATCTTCTCGTATCAACGGTTCCGGTTCCGACGGCGGACTAACGGATGCAGGGATTGCGGCACTAAAAAAGGGCGATAAAGCCCAAGCGCGAAAACTGTTAGCTCAAGCTCTCAAACGCGATCCTAACAACCTGCGTGCCTGGCTCTGGCTTTCGGGTGCAGTCGAAACTGAAGCTGACCGTCGCCACTGTCTGCAACGTGTCCTTCAGATCGACCCGCAAAATCGGGCAGCCCAACGCGGCCTGGAACAACTACGAGCTGTGGCTCCAGCTCCTCCTATCCCTGAAACAACAGCCAAAGCCGAGGCTCCTGCGCCAGTTAGCCCGGCCCAACACACGCCCCAAGCGACGCCTGCGGCCATGCCAGCTGAGTCGCAACGCGAAACTGTGCCGCTTGAGCCGAGTTCGCTGCCGGATCCTGCGGCGCGCGTCGAAGCTGTTCAGGCGCCTCAAGCTGTGACCGCCAACCCAAAGCAGATCGTTTGGCCGCCGCCTGAAACCCAGCCCAGCAGCGAGCAAGCCAACGCGGTCGCTTGGCCGCCACCTGAAACCCCCGTCAAACTCGAACACGAGAAACACATCGAGCTGAGCGAACTGCTCTCCAAACGTGATTGGAAAGCCCTATTACACCTTGCTCGCAAGCGCCTGCTTCAGCTAAAGGAACTTCGCTTCAAAAAGCCAGAACTGAAAAAACCCAAGTTCTTGCAAAAGCTCCCGCCGATCAGCATCAACCCAAAGCTGAAGCGCCTTCTCCACCCGCTCTATTTGGCCTACGCCGCCTTTGGCGTAGTGGTCATGATCGCCTTTGGGGTGGCGATCAACCAGTTCATCAACCAAATGAGCGCCCAAGAGGCGCAAGTCGAGCAGGTCGCGGCGTATGAGGATAGTGCGGCCACACCGACCCTTGATCGCTTCACGCTCGCGCGCACAGCGACAGCCGAAGCGCGCCGTGCCACAGCGGCGGCGCGTGCCACCGAGCGAGCCATGCCTCCTACACCGACGGCGGTGCCCACAGAGCAGCGCTTGGTAAGTGCTCGTTCTGCCCCGCCAGTTGAAGAGGTCACGCCCCAAGTATCGCCTGTTACAAACGACGATGTTTTAGAGAACCTGTCTGAAGAGATCGAGCTAGGCCGATCGTTCGCGCGCAATCAGCAATACGACGAAGCCTTCCGGGTCTACAACCAGATCCTCGAAAAAACCCCCGAGGATGTGACGGCCTACTACTATCGAGGACGCCTGCGCAACTATCTCAAAGAGCATGACACAGCCCTCGAAGACTTTAACAAAGCGATCGAGCTACTGCCCACCTTCGCCCAAGCCTACTACGGCCGCTGCTCGGCCCAAATGTTTATGGGCGACTATGAAAAGGCTCTGCCCGATTGCCAGAAAGCGATCGAGCTGAAGCCCGACTATCCAGATGCGTATGTCGATCTGGGCGTGATCTATATGAATATGCAGCAGTATGGAGAGGCTTTGGCCTCCTTTAACACTGCGCTGTCGATCGATGCAGAACACGCCTACGCCTATCTAGATCGCGGCTATCTCTATGTGCGGCTGGGCGAAAACTACAAAGCCATCGATGATTTCACCAAGGCCATGGAGCTCGACAGCTCGATCGATGCCCACTGCCCACGCGGCTCGGTGCGCTTCTATATAGGCGACTACGAAGGCGCAATCGCCGACTGCAGCGAGGCCATTCGCCGCAACCCGCGCGATACCGCGCCCTACTACAACCGTGCCCGCAGTTATGCGGCGATCGGCGACTACGAGCGCGCCCTGCAAGACTACACCAGCATCATCTCCCTCCAAGATAGGCCAGCCAACGCCTATCTCCAGCGCGGTATGATCTACGAGTATTTGGGCCGCTCAGATCAAGCGCTCGAAGACTATCTGAAGGCCGATCAGATCTACAAGGCCACTGGCAACAGCTACGCCTCTAATATGGTGCAGCAGTTGATCCAGCGCTTGAAACGCCAGCCCGAGGTTTAAGCGCAACGCGCCATAAGCAGCTATTTGAAAGCATTGGGATCCAGGAAACTGACCCCAATGCTTTTCTTTTCGATCGATGCTCTTCTAACAAATCCGCTGCTTTCTTCAGAGTGCTGCGGCGAGGTTTCTACCTTCCATTCGTTGCTTGGCGCGTCCGCCTACGGCTACCAGCATCCCACCCAACAAACGAGGCTTGTAGCTGTATGTGCCGAAAGACCACTCTCAAGCCAACAATGCAAACGAAATTCGTAGTACTACTAATCCGCTGCCTAAGGTTTTGGGGGGCGCTGGGCACACTGTTACAGCGGTCTGGTGGCGGGCAAAACGTTGATAGCCGTAGGCGGACGCGCTACAAGCCTTCTTTGGGGTAAGAAACAAGCCGCCTGAGCGATCTGGACAAGACATTAGAAAGCGCACGTTGAGGATTGATCGCTGCGAATGAACCAGAGCGAGCGGATTCGCTATAAGTCGGTTCGTTTTTTAGCTCTTTTTGGCAATATAATGAATATGAGGATGAGCGTGGAGGTGACGAGCCAGCAAGTCGCTCATCTTCTCAGCAAGCACTCATTTTTCGCCCAAAAAAGCGTGCTATAGTGTTACATCAGATTATTATTGTGCATCATAATGCCATCCTCCCTCTGCGCGATCTACCCAAACGAATTGTAGTAGCGGCTTTTCCGTACACGGGAAATGCACATGGACGAAACACAAACGACGCGTATTCAAGAGTTGCGACAACGGCTTGGGCGCTTTGCGCTTCAGCTTCGCCGCGCCTTGCCTTTTGTATTGGGCATTGTCGCGGCCTTTATCGCCATGTGGGCTTATCAGCTAGTCTATCCCGAGCCTGAACCGCTCTCGATCGCCTCGGTGAAAACCGCCGTTGTCGATGTGATGGCCTCGGCCACGCCTGAACCCGCGCGCTCGGCCTTGGTCTATCAAACGATTATGCCTTCGATCGTCTACATTCGCGTGCATGCGGGCGAAGAGGGCAGCGAAAATGAACTGAACGGCTTGGGCACAGGCGTTGTGATCAACACCAGCGGGCATATTCTGACCAGCCTGCATGTGGTTGAAGGCGCCGAACAGATCACACTGACCTTTGCAGATGGCACGCAGGCCTTGGGCGCGTTGATCGCAGCTCAGCCCGAAAACGACATCGCAGTGTTGGCGGCCAGCGAACTGCCTGAACTGCTGGTTCCGGCTGTTTTGGGCAACCCCAACAGCCTGCGGGTGGGCGACGAAGCCTTTGTGGTCGGGCATCCGCTGGGCCTCTACGGCTCGATGAGCTCGGGCGTGATCTCCGGCTTCGACCGAAGTTTCCGCAAACCCAATAGCGATGAAACCTTAGAGGGCTTGATCCAGATCGACGCAGCGGTGAACCCCGGCAACTCGGGCGGCCCGCTGCTCAATCGTTATGGGCAAGTGGTGGGCATTGTGACCGGTCTGGTTAACCCGACCGACCAAGATGTCTTTATAGGAATCGGCTTCGCCGTGCCGATTACGGCAGCAGGAGGCGCAGCAGGTATGCCCCCATATTAGGCAGCGCTGCTTGGTTAGGGAGACGCTGTGGGCGAGGCTAGAGAGAAAGAGCTCTCTGACTCGCTAGGAATATTCAGTCAAGGAGCAGGTCGATGAGTCAGTACAACAATCCCGACCATGGGACGGCTATGGAGCGGGTCTTGTACGAAGTGAAGAAGATCATCGTTGGTCAAGATCATCTGCTCGAACGTCTTGTGGTTGCTTTGCTGGCGCGCGGCCATATTTTGGTCGAAGGTGTGCCGGGCTTGGCAAAAACCATGACGATCAAGACCATGGCAGAGGCGATCGGCGGCGAGTTTAAACGCATTCAGTTCACGCCCGATCTTGTACCGGCTGACCTCGTTGGAACCCGTATCTACAATCAGAAGAGTGGCGATTTTAGCACCTCGCTCGGCCCTGTGTTTACCAACCTGCTGCTTGCAGACGAAATCAACCGCGCCCCGGCCAAGGTGCAGAGCGCTCTGCTCGAAGTGATGCAAGAGCGTCAAGTCACCATCGGGCGCGAGACCTTTAAAGTGCCGAACCCGTTTTTGGTTTTGGCGACCCAAAACCCCATCGAGACCGAGGGCACCTATCCCCTGCCCGAAGCCCAAGTCGACCGCTTTATGCTCAAGGTTCTGGTCGGCTATCCGTCGCCCACCGAAGAGTTTGTGATCGTCGAGCGCATGACCAGTACGCTACAGCAGATCGAAAAGGTGATGACGACCGATCAGTTGGTCGCTCTTCAAGATGAGGTCGCTAAGGTCTATGTCGATCCGGCGGTGATCGAATACGCGGTCAAGTTAGTGACAGCTACGCGCGAGCCGCAAGCGGTCGGGCTCAAAGATCTTAAACCTTACCTCACCTTTGGTGCTAGCCCGCGCGCCTCGATCAACCTCATCCTTGCGGCTCGCGCGCTGGCCTTTGTGCGCGGGCGGGCCTATGTGCTCCCGCAAGATGTGCGCGACTTGGCAGTCGATGTGATCCAACACCGTTTGGTGCTCTCGTATGAGGCCCTGTCGGACGAAGTCAGCAGTGACGCGATTGTGAAGCAGATCACCGAGCGTGTCGCTATGCCAGAGGTGCCACTCAATGAGCGAGCCAAGATCCGCTTCAACACCTGAGCGTATTCTGCAGCGCGTCGATTGGCAGATCATCCGGCGGCTCGATGGCCTCTTGCAGGGCGACTACCGCAGCCTCTTTTACGGCCACGGGCTAGACTTCGCCGATCTGCGCGAGTACCAACCGGAGGACGACTTCCGCCATATCGATTGGAATGTCACGGCGCGCATGGATACGCCCTATGTGCGCCAATACACCGAAGATCGCGAGGTGACGGCTTGGTTTCTGCTCGACCTCAGCCCGTCTATGGACTTCGGCCCGCTGCAGAGCCAGAAGCGCAACTTGTTGATCGACCTTGTGGCCACCTTGGCGCGCTTACTGACCCGCCACGGCAACCGCGTCGGCGCGATCAGCTATAGCAACGGCGTCGACCGCATGTTGCCAGCGCGCGGCGGGCGCATTCAAGTGATGCGCCTGATCAACGATCTGCTCAAACAGCCCAAGCTCGAGCGCGCCGCCGAGACCGATCTGACGCCCTTACTGCAAGCCGCCCTACACGCGACCAAACAGCGCTCCTTGGTCTTTGTGATCTCAGACTTTATCAGCGCGCCCGGCTGGGAGCGACCCCTGCGTTTGTTGAGTCAGCGTCACGAGGTCTTGGCGATCAGAATCTGGGATCAGCACGAGCGCGAGCTGCCCGATATCGGGCCGATTTTGCTGCAAGACGCCGAAACGGGCCAGCAGTTGTACGTCGATACGCACGACAAGCGTTTTCGGACACGTTTCGCCGAACTGGCGCAGCGCCGCGAGGCCGAACTGCAGCAGCTCTTTAAACGGGCCGGAGTCGACCAGCTTGCGCTTTCAACCAGCGATGATGTTGTACGGGCGATCGTGCGTTTCGCCGGATTGCGGCGACGCCGACAGCGCTAGGCCCGACGAGATCGTCGTGGATACGGGATTAGTATGATATTTATTTGGCCTGCAATGCTTCTCCTGCTGGTGCTGGTGCCGATCTTGGTGCTGTTCTATCGGCATGTGCAGCGCCAACGCGCCGAACTGCTCGAGCGCCATAAAGGCTTTGGCCTGCTGCAAGGCAGCCAAGGCGCTCTGCTCGAACGTCGCCGCCATATTCCGCCGCTGATCTTCCTGATCGGCATCACCGTTCTGCTGCTCGCGGTGGCAAGGCCCGAAATGCAAATCAGTCTGCCGCGCATCGAAGGCACCGTCATTTTGGTCTTCGACGTTTCGGGCAGCATGAAGGCCACCGATGTCGAGCCAAACCGACTCGAGCTGGCAAAGTCATTGGCGCGCGATTTCGTCGAACGCCAGCCCAACACCGTCCAGATCGGAGTGGTGGTCTTTAGCGACGGCGGTTTTTCGGTTCAAGCGCCGACCAACGATCAAGATCAGATCTTGACCGCGATCAGCCGAATCGGAACCGAACAGGGCACATCGTTGGGCCAAGGCATTTTGGCGGCACTCAATGTGCTGGCTCCTAGCGATGACGATGCCCCGCTCCGCTATTCCATGGCCCTGCCCAACGATGAAGAGGACGGACAGCGCCGACGCGAGATCCGCGAGCCTGGCTCGCAGCGCTCAAGTGCGATCGTGATGTTCACCGACGGCGAAAACACGGGCGACCCCGATCCGATCGAAGTGGCGACCTTCGCTTCCGAACAGGGTGTGCGGGTCTATCCGGTGGGCGTGGGCACCCTAAGCGGAATCGATCTAGAAGTCGAGGGATTTATCGTCCACACCCAATTGGACGATGCGATGTTGCAACAGATCGCCGAGATCACAGCTGGCAGCTATTTTCATGCCGAAGATAGAGATCGCTTGCAAGACATTTACGATGCGGTCAGTTTGCAACTCACCGTCAAACCTGAAAAGACCGAAGTAACAGCCGTATTTGCAGGTATTGGCGTGTTCTTTTTAGTTATTGGTGCGCTGTTATCGCTGATGTGGTTTAACCGCGTGCCCTAGGCGATACACACACTGGAGGTTTGCGATGGGCTGGATCTGGCCGAATTCCCTCTTGTTATTGGGATTGATACCGCTGCTAATCGCACTCTATATCTGGGCGCAACGCCGCCGAAGACGCTACGCCGTTCGTTATTCCAGCCTGAGCTTGGTTCGCGAGGCCTTGCCGCGTTTTTCGCAAGTGCGTCGCCACCTGCCCTTTGGCTTGTTGATGCTGGCTCTCACCAGCTTGATACTGGCGCTGGCCCGCCCGATCTCGATCGTGACCATCCCTTCTAACCAAACCACCATCGTTTTGGCGATCGATGTCTCGCGCAGTATGCTGGCAACCGATATTCGCCCTAACCGCTTGTTGGCAGCCGAAAGCGCTGCGCTCTCGTTTATTCGCAACCAAAAAGCCAGCACGCGCATCGGGATCGTAGCCTTCGCCGGTTTCGCCGAAATGGTGCAATCCCCAACCACCGATCAGGAGGCGCTCGAAACAGCGGTTGAAAGTTTGATTACTGGGCGCGGTACAGCGATCGGCAGCGCCATTATCGAATCGATCAACACCATCGCACTGGTTGATCCCAATGTGGCTCCCGTCTACACCGCCGACTCGTCCGGCCCCGAGCCTACGCCTGTGCCGCGCGGCGTCTACGCCACCGATATCATCGTCGTGCTGACCGATGGCGTGCGTACCACTGGCCCCTACCCCGAAGATGCCGCTCAACTAGCGGCCGACCGTGGTGTGCGCATCTATACGATCGGCTTCGGCACCGAAAACGGAGGGATCTTCGGCAACAGTGGCGGCGGTGGCGGTATGTTTGGCTCGAACGATCAGTTCGACAACAGCTTCAACTTCCGGCGTGGCATCGACGAAGAGACCTTGAAGCAGGTGGCCGAGATAACCGGCGGCCAATACTACACCGCCGAGAGCGCCGACGAGCTGCACACCGTCTTCCAAGAGCTGCCGACCAACATCATTATGCGCCACGAAACCACCGAGATCAGCGCCTTCTTCGTGATCGCGGGCGTGATCGTGGCCCTAATCGCGATCGCGCTGACCTATCGCTGGAACCCGCTTGGCTAGCTCGCCTAGCCTCCCCAAAACGACTGCCCCACTATGGCTGAGAGCTTTACGCTTCAGCGCAGCATAGTGGGGCTTTGCCTATCTGCTCTGCTACATCCGCTTGATCAATTCAGCCCTCCGGCGTCAAGATCTCTACCTTCCATTCGGTCCTCAGCGCGTCCGCCTTCGGCTATCAACATCCCTTCCAACAAATGAGGCCTGTTTCCGTCTGCGCCCAAAGCCCATCCACAACCCCGCCAGACCTTGCCTAAGCCTCAGCTCTACAAATCGCCACACCACAAGCATTTTTTCTCCGAATCGGTACATATTAAAGTAGGGGCGACAACATAAGTTCTAGCGCGGCCAAAATTCCTCAAAAATTCATGCAATTTGTTGCAGTAGTTGCAACAGCGCTCCTCCAAACTCAAACCAAGCAAAGGTTTTCAGTTTGGAGGAGAACAATGTTTGGTTCGAAACGAGAAAAACAAGAACGTTTAGAACGAATCGCCGATCTGCTAGAAAAAGAAGTTCTTACGCAGGCTGATCTGGCCCGCAAACTTGGTGTTCATCGCTCAACAATCAACGATGACTTAGTCGACCTAGAAGCTCGTGGAATCTATCTTCAAGAGCATGAAGGGAAACTGAGCCTTTTTCGTCGTAGATAAAAATACCTCTTTATTCCCTCTGTGCTTGTTGCCATTTTTCAAAAGACGGCATGCTATGCTCATTGTAGTTAGCACATCTATCAGCGAGGTGAGCCATGCCAGCCACAAAAGGCTATGTTAAATCGCAAGGACTTGTAGAACTTCGCCGCCGCCTGATGGGCACACGCGGGCGAGCGACTCGTGGCGAACTTGCCAAGCAGCTTAATGTTGATAAATCGACGATCTCACGCTGGCTAACGGAGCTCGAAAGCCAGGGAGTACAAGTTAATGAGGATGAACAGCGTCGACTCTGGATCGATCCTGAGCACTTTACCGATCTAAGCCTTACCCGCGATGAGAGCATTTTGTTGATGCTCGGCCTACGACTGTTACAGCAGTTTATGGATAAACCCAACAGCCATATCATCGAGCTGCTCGACAAGCTGGGCACAGCCTTCCACAAAAGTCGCGCTCCTCAAGTCGGCCAATATGTTCAAGACCTCGCCAGATATCAGCGCGAACAATTGCCCGACGAGCGTCCTTATCCTGATCCCGAAGTGGTTTTGTCGCAAATCAGCCTGGCTTGGTTAGAAAGCCGAAAAGTAGAGATCTGGTACGAACCACTGCACAGCCAACGCCCATTTACCGACACAATCCACCCCTATTTGATCGAGCCATCGGCAGTTGGGCATAGCACTTATGTGATTGGTTTCTCGGAACAGGCCCAAGCCCTTCGAGTCTACAAGATCGAGCGAATTAAAAAACGACCCTTGGTTTTAGATCTCTATTTCGAACCAAAAGAACATATCGATGTTAAACGGCTGTTAGAGGGCGCGTGGGGCATCTGGTTCAATGCCGATGAGCAGCCCAAGAAGGTGGTATTGCGCTTTTCAAAAGAGGTACGTAAGCGACTTTACGAGACCCGCTGGCACCCTTCGGAGCGCAAACGCGATACCGAATACGGTTCGGTGATCTGGGAGGGCGAGATCGACGAGCCACAGGAGATGCTGCCTTGGATTCGCGGTTGGGGCGCAGATTGCGAGATTCTTGAGCCGCAGGAGCTGCGAGAACAGCATATCCGCGAGATCCAAAGGCAACTGTCGACCTATCAGCCTGAACTGCCGAGTTACCGACCGCCCGACCAACCAGACAACGATCTTTTAAATCAGCTGTTTGGAGGCTTCTAATGGCACAAGCGCTTCGGCCCTTTCAAGAGCGCGCTCTACAACACCTGATGCGCGGCAATAATTTGATTTTGCAGGTACCAACCGGAGGAGGAAAAACCCGTGCCGCTCTGGCTCCTTTTCTACAACACTTCTGTCGCAATTTAATGCTCCCAGAGCAGCAGCGTGTAAGGAGCGAATTTCCTCTGACATGCCGCTATGCCACACCCTTACGTAGCTTAGCCAATCAGTTTACGCCGATCTATCAAGAGATGGAATCGAGACTCGGCCCACAAGGTAATCGTCGCCTGATCGAGACCTACAAACGATTCGGTCAGCGAATTGTGCAGATCCAGACGGGCGAACAGCCCAACGATCCCCATTTCGAATCGGCGCTTACCTTCTGTACAATCGATCAACTCTTGGCCAGCTTCCTCGGCATTCCCTACGGGGTGAGCACAGGGCGTAGCAATCTCAACGTTGGAGCTGTGATCGGCTCGTATCTGGTACTCGATGAGTTCCACCTCTATCCGGTCGAGGCGAATGGCTGGGGAGCACGCACCACTGCCTTGCAAATGCTCGCTCTGCTCAACAAGCAAGAGCGGCTCACCCCCTTTACGCTGATGACAGCGACCTTTTCGAGCGGGTTGCTGCAAAAAGTGGCCGAGCTGCTCAAGGCCGAGATCGTTTCGGTATCGGACAAGCCCGGGCCGAACGGCGAGCCGAGCGAACTCGATGAGATCTATGCTGGGCGTCAGCGCCGCTTCTTTGTGCGCAACGAAGCGATGCAAGCCCAAGAGATCGTTGACCTGCACCGCGACTGCACGCTTGTGATCTGCAACACGGTGCAGCGCGCCCAAGAGACCTATTGGCAGATCCGCCAAGTGCTCGCAGAGCAGGGGCGTGATAGCGAGCTGATCTTGCTGCACAGCCGCTTCAGCGACGAAGATCGAGCCGCAAAACAGACCAAATTAGAAGATGAGCTAGGCAGTAAAAACTGGGACGGCAACGATTACCTCGGACGTGATCTGATTGTGGTCGCGACTCAGGTGGTTGAGGTAGGCTTAGATATCTCGGTGCGCACCCTACATAGCGAGATCGCCCCCGCTAACAGCATTATCCAACGGGCCGGACGCTGCGCTCGTTTCGCTCGACAGCAAGGCACGGTCTATCTCTATCCGCTGCCCGAAGGAGCACGAGCGCTTCCTTATAGCAAAGAGGCTTGCCAAGCTACGCTCGATGCCTTCGGCCAATTCAATGGTCAGTTGCTCGACTTTGCGCGCGAGCAACTGATTATCGATGCGGTACATAGCGGCGAAGATCACGCCATGCTCAACCTGTTTGAACGAGAGCGACGCTCGATTACAAGCAAGATCTTTGCAGGCTTAGGCCAACAAGAACGCAGCATCGCCAGCGAATTGATCCGCAATGTGCAGCAGGTTTCGGTTTTGATTCACCCCGATCCTAACAGCGCACTCACTGAGCGCCCTTGGGATTTCCAAAGCTTCTCGCTCTCGCCCTATTCGCTTACGGCGCGCTGGGAGAAAGATCTTCAGCAAGAGGATGAAATTGGGCTTTGGAAAGCAGAAGCACTTGAGCAGAGCACTGAGGAAGGCAACCGACTCGAAACACGCTACTCTTGGAAGCCGATTAAGGATAAAAATGAGATTCCGCTGGCTCTAATGCTCTGTCTGTCGCCCACGGTCGCCAGCTACGATAAGGAATTGGGCTTTCAAGTGCGCAATTCTAATAGCAGCTTGCCCTGGCAAGCGGGCAATTTTATCAGCCAGCTTCGCCCACAACAGAAGCGAGCGCGTAGCTTTGCACCCTACAAGCAAGAGAGCTATCTGGAGCATATCCGAGGGCTGCTGCGCGCGTTCCAAAACTCGCGGCTGCAAGATGAGCTGAGCTATGTGGGATCTCGCTTGGAAGCACTCTTTCAACTGCCCGCTGGCACGCTGCACAAGGCGGTGCGCATTGCAATCGCCTGCCACGATATCGGCAAACTCTCTCAAGGCTGGCAGAGCTGGGCTAATACTTGGCAATCTACCCTCTTCCAGAGCAGCCAAGACGAGCAGTACCAACCGCGCAAAGCGCCCTTCGCTCATACCGATTACGACCCAAGAGCACACTTCGAGTTGTCTAAAAGTATCAAGCCCAAACGGCCCAATCATGCTGGTGAAAGCGCATTCTTCGCGTCTCAGATCATCTACGAATTGCTTTGCAAGGACTTCGCCGATCCAAAAGACCAACGCTTACAAATTCTCTATCGGGCGATGATAGCAGCGATAGTACGCCATCACAATGCCAAGAGCACAAGCTATACGCCACAAACCCTGATTCCCGATGCCCAAAGACATATCGAGGCTGCTTTGCAAGAGGTTCTGGTGCTCAACGGTTCGCTGCAGGCTAAACCAAAGCCGATCAAAATCGCTGGAGAGTTCAACGCGAATCACATGACCAAACCGCGAGAAGAGCGACCAGAAGAAGCTTGGCTCTACTTTCTCTTTGCGCGGATCTTACGACTAGCCGATGGACGCTCATTTGAATTCCAAGACTAGGAGCAGGGAAATGAACTATCAATACATTATCGATAAGTCACATGGATCTGCCGCCGATACACTGCTGGCTGCGGGCTTCGCTCGACTTTTGAATGAGCTGTTGATGGAGCTTGAGCGACCAGACGAGGCGGATGAGATCTACCTGCAAGATCGCGGCTGGGCCTATGTGATCGAGCTACCACAAGCCTTGCAGCAGAGCGATCTAGCTCCGATCGAAAGGCTGCCTTTTCTTAGACACCTCCATACCGACAAGTTAAAGGGCAAGCTCGGCGATCAAGAAATAAGTGGTTTTGATTATGAGAGACAGCGCCAAATTCGTGATGCCTATCGCGAAAAACTGAAAGCGCTGCCTGCTGGCGCCCGCTCGCCCGATGCGGCAATCAAAGATCCTGTGCTGTATGAGCTGCGCCAGTCGATCGAAGCGCCCGACACACTCTTCCCGCTCTATCTGGCGATCAACCAAATGAAGAGCGGCGCTTCCTTTAACGAGCCTGTGCTGCGCTGGAATCGGCTCTCTGGCGAAGTATTGCGCCAACATATCTGGCTGCTGCTCCAGCTCTTTAGCACAAGCCCGAACCCTATCGACAGCACAATCGAGGCTTGGAAGGAGCTAAGCAAAGCCCACAAGCTCGGCGATGCGAGCATGAGCATGCTGCAGGTGATTAACCCTACAGCAGGCAAGGGTGCCAACCGTCCCAAATCGAACGCGCTCACAGTGGGCAATCTCGACTCGTTCTGGTTGCTCGAACTGCTTAAATTCGCCGGCTTCTTTGCGCTGGCCCATCCCCAAGTGATCAGCGGCTCTAAAGATCGTAAGACCTACATTCTGCGCCCGGGTCGCATCAAAATCAGCCTGCTCCACAACTTAATGCCCAAGTTCCGCGATTCGCTTTGGAGCTATTCGCCAGCCCGCATCGATATTTTGGCTGTGTTACAGCTCACTCGCCTGTTGGTGAAACACGAGCGCGATGCGCTGAACCAAGATGCAGTGGCCCCATGGGAAACGCTTACGCCAGCAGAGCGAGTCCATGGCCTCGATGTGGTCTTCTACAAAGATATGGGCAGCGCCTTTGCAGTGATGAACGTTGCTTCGCTGAATCTGCCGAGCTGGCTGCCCGCCATCGAAAGCAGCGAGCAGGCTGATCGCATCGCTAACTTGCTTAGCGAGCATAGTGAAGTGGTGCGTTCGATTCGTGGCAAAAAGGGTGAGGAGCATACCGAAGAGTATGAGCTGCTGCGCCGCTATCGCGACTTTCTCTCTGGCCACGATCTCAGCAGCTTTCTCGATTTCGCGGCCCTCTTCGGGCCTTATATCGGACGAAAATTCGAGCAGAATGAGTATATTCGACGTTTTTCGGTCGAATCGTTAAAGGAGTTATTTGCTATGGCAGGAAAAAACTTCAGCGCAGTGATCAACAACCCTGGCTTCCAAAATATCGCCAGTGCGATCCGCAGCTCAACCGTGACTCTCCAATTCCGCAAGGGCAAAGGTGATCGAGTGCCCTTCGATATCCGCTATGGCTTGATGCAAGATCTGGTGCGCAGCGCCAACGACGCCGATGGTTTTATCTCGGCTCTGAGCGACTTTGTGATGCGCTATAACGCCGAGACGGCCCAGACCTTTGAAACCAGCAAAGGTACGATCTTTCGCAAGCGCATCGCCGAAGACGATATCGCCGCGATCGTGCAGCTCTTAGCCGAGGGCTACTCGCCCCGCACCTTAGCGCGCCTGTTAGTGGCCTTCGCTTCGGCCAAGGTCAGCCGCGACGAAGACCCCGCTAACGATAGCAGCTCAACCGAAGAGGAGAGCGAATTAGAGAACGTAGGCGAGGAATAAGCGCTTCGTTCTCAGGGGGCCTTTAGCACAGGCTGATAGGACCTGATTTGTTGGGCGGGATGTTGATAGCCGGAGGCGGACGCGCCAAGGAGCGCATGGGAGCGAAAGACCTCGCCGCCAAAACATAAAAAGCCTAGTGAGTTCGGTGTACCTTCGGATGTGATGAGTTTACTCTGCGTTCAATCGATGTTGTTTCAATGGAGGAAATATGCAAAATCTCGGTTCTCTTTCGATCAGCGCTGAAGCGATTATCGATCTGCATGCCCTCAATAACGAAGGCGGCGAAGGCAACCAGATCCAGACCCGTATGGTCGAAGTGGTGGTGCGCGACCCGGAATTGGGCACACCTCGTGTCGAGAGCGTCAACGCCATCTCGGGCGATATGTTCAAGCATATTCAGGCCGAACATCTCTTCAATATCGCTCAAAACAACCTTAACCTGCCGCTCTGCGAAGGCTGCAAACGCTTCAACAGCAACCGCATCTCGATCGACAGCGATTTTCGGGCCTTTATCACTAGCAAAGATCAGCCAAATGCGCTGCAAGTGCTCGAGCGTCTGCTCACAAGCTGTGCGCTCGATGACCTTGAAGGCAACCTGATCACCGAAGGCAAACAGTCGGTCGCGCGCAAGAGCGTGGTTGAGTTCGGCTGGGTGGTCGGCAAACCTGAGGTCACGCGCACCGGCCAATACTTCCATGTGAAGTACAATCCAGAACAGCGCGCCCAAGAGGAAGACCGCTCGGGCAACCAAGGCCAGGCGATCTTCCACCGCCCCGCTTCGAGCGGCGTCTATGCGCTGGTCTGCAACCTAGAGCTGGGGCGGATCGGCTACAACAACCTCAAGCAGGCCTATGCCATCGACGACGAACAGCGGCTCTTGCGCTATAAAGCCCTGCTGCAAAGCGTGCTCTACACCTTTATTCGCCCCTCCGGCGCTATGCGCAGCACTCAACACCCTCACTTGGTCGATATTCGCGGTGTGGTGAGCTATAGCAGCGATAGCACTCCTGCGCCGACCTTTAGCGCTCTCAACCCCGACTTTATCGAGCAGAGCAAACGGGTCTGTGCCGCGCTCAATGCTGGTCAAGCCGAAGCGAGCCTGACGCTTCAAGAATTTAATGGTTTTGCAGAACTGAGCGAGATTTTTGTCAATCTGATCAATAACTCCCAGCCCTTGCGTTTGGGTGCGGCGCGCCAAGGATAAGCCTATGTGGAGCATCGCTTACTACCAAGCTACCAGCTTATTCAGCCTGCGCCCGGCGCTTAGCACCGCATCTGGTGCCCAAAGCCTGCTGGTGCCGACGCCCTTTGCGATCAAAATGGCGCTGATCGATGTGGCGATCACCCATTATGGCATCGACCAAGCTGTGCCATGGTGGCCCGTGATCCGCGACCTCTCGATCGCGCTCTCGCTGCCTCAATATGTGGTTGTCAATAAAACCTTTATCAAGATCCAGCGCAAAGGGGAGCTGCCCAAACAGAAAGGGGTCGATAAAGATCAATATATTCGCGACCAGCTCGAAGAGGGCAAATGGCCGCTGTCTCCAACGATCGCCTTTCGCGAATTCGTGGGCTTCGATGGGCTGCTTGGGGTTGCGCTTCAAGCCAAGAGCGAGCATGCGGTCCCCTTGGGCGACCTGTTGAGGCTGATCAACTATTTCGGTAAACGGGGCAGCTTTATGCAGATCCAAGGGCCGCCGATCGTTCAAGAGACGATCGATGACTCGTGGACTGTGATCACCCAATCGAGCCAGAGCTTTCCGATCGATGGCACGCTCCAGATGCTCGACGATTGCGGTAAAAAGCTGAGCTGGGAGCATGTCGATGTCTATTCCGAAAAGCGTATTCGGCATGCCGAGGGCGAGCGCGAACTGCGCACAGTGATTCTGCCCTATCGACTGCGCCAAAGCAGCTATCGTTACAGCTTCTACGAACGAATCTGATAGCTGCCCATACATCGAACTACTCCGTCGCGGCACCTTAACAACCTAGTTTATGTGGCTTTGGCCAGAAAGCGAGCAAGCAATGCATCTGATTGTTGAAGAGTTTGGGGTTTTTATCTCCAAACATCAAGGACGGCTGCGGGTCGAAAAGCAGCAAAAGCGGCTGCAAGAAGTGCCGATTATGCAGCTTGAACAACTGTTGATCTGTAGCAATGGGGTGGGTTTAAGCAGCGATGTGGTGCGGGTGTGCGCCCAAGAGGGCATTCCGATCCACTTTCTGAACGGGCGCGACGGCGATGACTACGGCACCCTCTTCGCCAGCGGCCTCACGGGTATGGCGCTTACCAAGCGTGCTCAACTGCTCGCTTTTAACGATCAGAAGGGCGCGCGACTGGCCTATGCCTTTGTGCAGAGCAAGATCAGCAATCAATCGCAATTGCTGCGCTATCTGGCCAAAAATCGCAAAGAGAGCCAGCCCGAGCTCTACCAGCAGCTTCAAGCCAGCGCCCAAGCGATTCTCGACCAGCAAGTGGCCTGGAGCGCAGGGCAGACGCTCGATGGCGAGCTACGCGCCAAGCTGATGGGCCACGAAGGGGCGGCGGCCCGCATCTATTGGCAGGCGATCGGCGCGCTGATTCCGCCCGAGCTGAACTGGCCGGGCCGCCAAACCCAAGGCGCGCTCGATCCGTTTAACAGCGCGCTCAACTACGGCTACGGAGTCTTGCGCTCTCAAGTACGTCAGGCGCTGCTTTTGGCCGGGCTAGAGCCAAACGCGGGCTTTTTGCACACCGACCGCCCCGGCAAGCCGAGCCTAACCCTCGATCTTATCGAAGAGTTTCGCCAAGTGGTCGTCGACCGCACACTGATCGGCCAAGTCAATCGCGGTTTTCAGATTGTGCAAGACGAGCAGGGGCGACTCGACGGGGCGACTCGCAAGCGGATCGTCGAAAAGGTGCTGGAGCGTATGGCTTCGAGCGAGCTATACGAAGGCAAACGCCAGCCGCTCCAGCATATCCTTCAATGCCAAGCTCGCCATATCGCCACCTTTGTGCGCGGCGAACGCGAAGACTACCAAGGCTTTACAATGGGGTGGTGAGTTATGCATACCTTGCTGATCTACGATATTCCCGATGATCGCGCCCGCCAAAAGGTCGCCGATGCCTGCCTAGACTACGGCTTGCAGCGCATTCAATACAGCGCTTTTTCGGGCCAATTGAGCCGCACCCTTCAGCGCGCCCTCTTCAGCGAGATCAAACAGCGCCTTGGCCGCAACGAGGCCAATATCCAGCTGATCGCTATCGATCCGGCGACTTGGCAGGCTCGCCGCCAGATCGTACAAGGAGGCAAGCATGAGCGAGATAGCTGAAGAGACGTTTCTGCTCGAAGTGAGCGATCTTAAACAAGCGGCCTACTGCCCACGGGTGGTCTACTATCGCTACTGCCTGCCCGAGATCCGTCCGATCACCGATCTGATGCGGGCGGGCCAGCGCAACCACAACGACGAGAGCGAACGCGAAGAGCGCCGTTCTTTGCGCAGCTACGGCCTTGCAGAGGGTGAACGCTTCTTCGATCTCTATCTGCGCTCGGAGCGGCTCGGCCTGCGCGGGCGCATCGATCTGGCGATCGCGGTGCCCAAGCGCGATTCGCCTCAAGCTGAGGCTATCGTGGTCGAATACAAAGATAGCGAACGGGCCACGGCCAGTCACTTTAAGCTTCAAGTCACAGCCTACGCCCTCTTGCTCGAAGAAGCCTGGCAGCTTCCGGTGCGGCGCGCTATGATCTACAGCATTCCAGAGCGACGGGCCGAGAGCGTAACGATCACGCCCAGCTTGCGCAAGAAGGTCTTGAGCTTGATCGCAGAGCTACACAACAGCGTGCAAAGCGAACGTATACCCGCCGCTCCAAGCAATCGCAGGCCCTGTATCGACTGCGAATTTCGTCGCTTTTGCAATGATGTGATCTAGAACAGCCCAAAAATGGCTCGTTTAAGCCGCGCTTTCGCAACTCGTTCAAGCATGGGGCAAAAACGGGCCTTTTCAAAACAAAGTGTCGGACTTTTATTGAGCTTATAAGGCATTGGAAAAAGCTATGCTGTGTTTCGCAACTTTACGCGCTTTTGGCGCAAAAAACGAGTTGCGAAACACAGACCGATCTTGGAGCATCGATGCAAAAATCGCAATCTCTCAAACGGCTTCTAAGGCTTAAACTATCGCCTCTAGACCAAATTCCTCGCTTTTGTTATACTTCAAGCGATACGGTCTCAACCGCTATCGACTCACTGAGAGTGCTGAAACTTTCACTCGACCTTATTGGACAGGCGCAGAGGGAAGGTCTCAACCGCTATCGACTCACTGAGAGTGCTGAAACCATCTTCCTACTACACGTACCCATACAAAGTCTGTCGTCTCAACCGCTATCGACTCACTGAGAGTGCTGAAACTCGGGTACTTCGGTATCAACATTGTTGACCGTTGGTCTCAACCGCTATCGACTCACTGAGAGTGCTGAAACGTTTCTATCCCGTCGTGGATCGCTCGCGCTGCGCAAGGTCTCAACCGCTATCGACTCACTGAGAGTGCTGAAACACAATCGTTTAGAAGCTATCGAGTTTTACACTAACGTCTCAACCGCTATCGACTCACTGAGAGTGCTGAAACGAAAGCAGCGCCCAGACAAGCGGGCAAGAGCTATTGTCTCAACCGCTATCGACTCACTGAGAGTGCTGAAACGCAAGCGGGCACAACGATACACAATCGGCACAACTGGTCTCAACCGCTATCGACTCACTGAGAGTGCTGAAACAACGCCGTAGGATTGGCTCTAACAGCTCGAACAGCTGGTCTCAACCGCTATCGACTCACTGAGAGTGCTGAAACGCGCCCGCTTCAAACGCACTATCAGCTCCAGCGGGTCTCAACCGCTATCGACTCACTGAGAGTGCTGAAACAGAAAAGGCGAGCGAGTTGTCACAAACAGCACTGAGTCTCAACCGCTATCGACTCACTGAGAGTGCTGAAACAGACTATACGGGCGTTCGCGCTGAAAGCGGCGAAGTCTCAACCGCTATCGACTCACTGAGAGTGCTGAAACGTCTAACACGCTCCAGCGCGAATCGGCCCGCGAGGGTCTCAACCGCTATCGACTCACTGAGAGTGCTGAAACATTGCGATCATCGATCAAGCGCCGCCTGTGTTGCGTCTCAACCGCTATCGACTCACTGAGAGTGCTGAAACCTGCCTCCACGCACCAATCTTTATAGTCGTTGTAGGTCTCAACCGCTATCGACTCACTGAGAGTGCTGAAACGTTGTGGAGCCGGCTGTGCGATCCGCTCGACGCTGTCTCAACCGCTATCGACTCACTGAGAGTGCTGAAACATTGTCGAGCTGAAACACGCCCATAGACGGGCTATGTCTCAACCGCTATCGACTCACTGAGAGTGCTGAAACTAGCTTTGGTCAGGTCGATCTTGCCATCGGCTTCAAGTCTCAACCGCTATCGACTCACTGAGAGTGCTGAAACTACAGCTCGTTTACCCAACGAACGATAATCATTCGTCTCAACCGCTATCGACTCACTGAGAGTGCTGAAACTGCCAGTGATGGCGGTACCGCCACTGGTAGCGTTGTCTCAACCGCTATCGACTCACTGAGAGTGCTGAAACTGTCGTCGTGTAGCTCCAGTCTCGCATCTTGAAAACGTCTCAACCGCTATCGACTCACTGAGAGTGCTGAAACACGAATTTGCTGACGATGGTCTGATCTTCGAGATTGGTCTCAACCGCTATCGACTCACTGAGAGTGCTGAAACTGTCCGGGCGGTTGCAAGGAAGTAGGCCGCCTCAGTCTCAACCGCTATCGACTCACTGAGAGTGCTGAAACACAAACCATCCTCCAAGATCCACCTAGGTTTTTCAGTCTCAACCGCTATCGACTCACTGAGAGTGCTGAAACCCCGCCTCGTCTGTTGCATCATCACCTGACGCCTGGTCTCAACCGCTATCGACTCACTGAGAGTGCTGAAACGCTATTGAAGCAGGCGCGGCGGGCATAGCAGCAGCGTCTCAACCGCTATCGACTCACTGAGAGTGCTGAAACAAAAAAGAACCCTTCCGTCATTGTACGCCTGTTTAGTCTCAACCGCTATCGACTCACTGAGAGTGCTGAAACCGCTATAGTAACTACGTGGGTAATTAAGGAAAAAAGTCTCAACCGCTATCGACTCACTGAGAGTGCTGAAACAATGCTGTTGGAATGACAAAGAATAAGATCATTGCTCTCAACCGCTATCGACTCACTGAGAGTGCTGAAACCAGTAGTTTGTCTGATGAGGAAATCTTTGCTAACTCTCAACCGCTATCGACTCACTGAGAGTGCTGAAACGCTAGCCGCAATGCTACAATCGGCGCTTATGGGCGTCTCAACCGCTATCGACTCACTGAGAGTGCTGAAACTTGATTGAATGGGGCGGCCACACGCTGCAACCGCCTCTCAACCGCTATCGACTCACTGAGAGTGCTGAAACACGACGGTATCGAGCGGTTTGTGGGCCGTTTGGCTGTCTCAACCGCTATCGACTCACTGAGAGTGCTGAAACCTGTCAAGGATTTGAGCGGCGGCGCGGGCGCAACGGTCTCAACCGCTATCGACTCACTGAGAGTGCTGAAACTCTCCGGTTAATGTGACAACAACGCCACCATAAACGTCTCAACCGCTATCGACTCACTGAGAGTGCTGAAACGCGTGTGCTGCGACGGCCTCAAGCAGGTCCAGTTTCTCAACCGCTATCGACTCACTGAGAGTGCTGAAACTGAAGCTGTAACCCGCTACTCATTCCAAGTCTGTGTCTCAACCGCTATCGACTCACTGAGAGTGCTGAAACACGAAGGTCGACCAGTCGACTGTATCACCGCGACTCTCAACCGCTATCGACTCACTGAGAGTGCTGAAACGCTGATAGGGAATAGAGCACTATAGGTGTACCCGCGGTCTCAACCGCTATCGACTCACTGAGAGTGCTGAAACTCTACCATTTCTGATAGAGGGGGAACTTGACTATTCTCAACCGCTATCGACTCACTGAGAGTGCTGAAACCTAACCGTAATCCAATCACCATCGATTTTAACGATGTCTCAACCGCTATCGACTCACTGAGAGTGCTGAAACTTGAACAGTTCTGGCAACGGCTTACGCTGTCGAAAGTCTCAACCGCTATCGACTCACTGAGAGTGCTGAAACACATTGTCTCTCCACCAATGGTAAAGGTTACTCTTTCTCAACCGCTATCGACTCACTGAGAGTGCTGAAACCCGCACGGATCATTTCGAGATCCAATAAGCGAGATGTCTCAACCGCTATCGACTCACTGAGAGTGCTGAAACATTACGGGGGAAAGAAAAACAGGACATTGATAGCTTCTCAACCGCTATCGACTCACTGAGAGTGCTGAAACCTTACCGTTATTGATAAGAGGGGAAATACTTCTTTTCTCAACCGCTATCGACTCACTGAGAGTGCTGAAACGAGAGAACAGCTATAAACAATCAAGATTTTGTTTGTCTCAACCGCTATCGACTCACTGAGAGTGCTGAAACCTGCGCCGATCCAGTGGGTGATACCGATCTCTAAATGTCTCAACCGCTATCGACTCACTGAGAGTGCTGAAACTTAAGTGTCTCGTAGATGTCTTTATACGAGATTGTCTCAACCGCTATCGACTCACTGAGAGTGCTGAAACTTACGTTATGCCCTTGAAGCCTATGACAAACAACGTGTCTCAACCGCTATCGACTCACTGAGAGTGCTGAAACGATCGAATCAGAAACAATTACATTACATTCCACTAGTCTCAACCGCTATCGACTCACTGAGAGTGCTGAAACTTTTGAGACTAAAGTGTAAAACGAAACACCCGAAAGTCTCAACCGCTATCGACTCACTGAGAGTGCTGAAACTCTAAAGAGGGGGGGGCGGAAGGAAGAAAAACCGTCTCAACCGCTATCGACTCACTGAGAGTGCTGAAACCCAGCGCTTCGATAGCTTTGAGTTGGGCCTGCTGCGTCTCAACCGCTATCGACTCACTGAGAGTGCTGAAACAACTTGGTTTCCATCTTCCATCGATAGAAACGATCTCAACCGCTATCGACTCACTGAGAGTGCTGAAACTGTACTGCTGGACACAATGTCATAACAGCTCGTGAGTCTCAACCGCTATCGACTCACTGAGAGTGCTGAAACGGGTGTTTGAGTAGAGACGATCACTCGAATACCAGCTCTCAACCGCTATCGACTCACTGAGAGTGCTGAAACGCTCAGGTTCCCCTTCGACAAAAGCGATTTTTGCAGTCTCAACCGCTATCGACTCACTGAGAGTGCTGAAACGGGTGTTTGAGTAGAGACGATCACTCGAATACCAGCTCTCAACCGCTATCGACTCACTGAGAGTGCTGAAACGCTCAGAAGAGTTACGATTATACATTGTTACCTAATCTCAACCGCTATCGACTCACTGAGAGTGCTGAAACCGTACACGGTTTTCGTTTTTTCGCTCGGTTCTCGAGTCTCAACCGCTATCGACTCACTGAGAGTGCTGAAACCGCCGGCTTCATGGCGGGCACCAGCGAGAAAGCGGTCTCAACCGCTATCGACTCACTGAGAGTGCTGAAACAACTAAACCGTTTCGATTTTCTGGATAAAGAAATAGTCTCAACCGCTATCGACTCACTGAGAGTGCTGAAACAAAACGAGTAAACACAGCAACACGCTCACAGCACCGTCTCAACCGCTATCGACTCACTGAGAGTGCTGAAACCCGACAACGGCTTGCGCAGCCACGGCGCGGGCGAGTCTCAACCGCTATCGACTCACTGAGAGTGCTGAAACGTTAGGTGGATTGATTTAAGTGCCAGGTGTTCTAGTCTCAACCGCTATCGACTCACTGAGAGTGCTGAAACTAGCTATATCGAAAAACTGATCTTTTCCGGCCGCGGTCTCAACCGCTATCGACTCACTGAGAGTGCTGAAACGAAGAGCAGCAAGCGTTATTGTGCGAGTTGTTGGGTCTCAACCGCTATCGACTCACTGAGAGTGCTGAAACTTCACGGCATTTAGACCCAACTGGAGCGGAATGCTGTCTCAACCGCTATCGACTCACTGAGAGTGCTGAAACACGAGAGATCGTGAGCGTCGAACAGCTCCAGCACTGTCTCAACCGCTATCGACTCACTGAGAGTGCTGAAACTTTCACGGCGGTGACGTGGGTCAACGACGAATATTGTCTCAACCGCTATCGACTCACTGAGAGTGCTGAAACTTTCGAATGACACCGCTGGCACCGTTCGTGCCGTGGTCTCAACCGCTATCGACTCACTGAGAGTGCTGAAACTCGTCGAGTCGGTGGCCCGCGTTGAGCGACGCGGTGTCTCAACCGCTATCGACTCACTGAGAGTGCTGAAACATCCCGCCGAACCAAACATCAGCACGGCCATTCGGTCTCAACCGCTATCGACTCACTGAGAGTGCTGAAACTGCATTGGCGCGATGTTCACAATACATACAGGGTGTCTCAACCGCTATCGACTCACTGAGAGTGCTGAAACGAAATTAGGGAAGGGTGCAGACGAAGTCATTGGAGTCTCAACCGCTATCGACTCACTGAGAGTGCTGAAACGACTTCACGCATGAAGACGAACTACTACCATTCGAGGTCTCAACCGCTATCGACTCACTGAGAGTGCTGAAACCCTCGATGCGGCGCTCGTGGCGTTCGAGCATGATTTGTCTCAACCGCTATCGACTCACTGAGAGTGCTGAAACCCACTCCGTAAAATCCATTTGTGTTTTCGAAAAAAAGTCTCAACCGCTATCGACTCACTGAGAGTGCTGAAACTATATGCTTTGTTCCGCACCTCGAACGCTTTGCCCGGTCTCAACCGCTATCGACTCACTGAGAGTGCTGAAACTCCTCGAATGTTGAAAGATTAAATGGGATAAATGTAGTCTCAACCGCTATCGACTCACTGAGAGTGCTGAAACTGTCCTCAACTCGAATAGCTGCGTAACACCTTCTCGTCTCAACCGCTATCGACTCACTGAGAGTGCTGAAACTGTCCTCAACTCGAATAGCTGCGTAACACCTTCTCGTCTCAACCGCTATCGACTCACTGAGAGTGCTGAAACTAGAAACAATCCTAAGACGCGGGAATATAAATCCGGGTCTCAACCGCTATCGACTCACTGAGAGTGCTGAAACCTGTTTGACACGAGCGATATATCCGTCCTCTAAGAGGTCTCAACCGCTATCGACTCACTGAGAGTGCTGAAACCTGTTTGACACGAGCGATATATCCGTCCTCTAAGAGGTCTCAACCGCTATCGACTCACTGAGAGTGCTGAAACCGTTCAGTGTCGCGACCGGCGGAACGTGGACGGAGGTCTCAACCGCTATCGACTCACTGAGAGTGCTGAAACAACAACTGGTTTAAGAAGCCAAGGAATTCGTCAGCCGTCTCAACCGCTATCGACTCACTGAGAGTGCTGAAACTACAATCCTTCCGAAGTGTACGACTACACCGGGGGGTCTCAACCGCTATCGACTCACTGAGAGTGCTGAAACTCTCCGTCGCCAACAATTAACCCAAACGCGACGGCGTCTCAACCGCTATCGACTCACTGAGAGTGCTGAAACTACAATCCTTCCGAAGTGTACGACTACACCGGGGGTCTCAACCGCTATCGACTCACTGAGAGTGCTGAAACAACGCGTTGGGGGTGCGTGTGACCCGAATCGTTCGTGTCTCAACCGCTATCGACTCACTGAGAGTGCTGAAACTGCAGCAAATTTGGCTGCCACCCCCCTCGGAGATGTGTCTCAACCGCTATCGACTCACTGAGAGTGCTGAAACCCGCCACGATATTTCGATCATCTATTTCCCCTGCGTCTCAACCGCTATCGACTCACTGAGAGTGCTGAAACACTGGGTCAGCGTCGGCGGGTTGAGATTCTCGGGCGGTCTCAACCGCTATCGACTCACTGAGAGTGCTGAAACACCTACAATCGGGATAGCGTTATCAGCTACGAATGTGTCTCAACCGCTATCGACTCACTGAGAGTGCTGAAACTTATGAACCAGAAGCAGCAATTCAAGCGGTTATTGAGTCTCAACCGCTATCGACTCACTGAGAGTGCTGAAACTAAGACAGGAAGAACAGATTGAATAGCTGGTGCTAAAGTCTCAACCGCTATCGACTCACTGAGAGTGCTGAAACGCAAACTGCTGGCGGGCGGCTTGGGCGGTGTAGCGTCTCAACCGCTATCGACTCACTGAGAGTACTGAAACCACACTCGCACGCGCCAGGCACCCGGCTCCGCCACGTGGTCTCAACCGCTATCGACTCACTGAGAGTGCTGAAAAGTGAGCGCTTCTAGCATGGATCTGGTAGCGAATAGCATTCTTAAAGCGATATATATCTGGATCTCTTTGGTTTGGGGCGGCCTCGGAGCACAGAAGATAGCCCGTATGGTGGGGCGGGATGTTGATAGCCGTAGGCGGACGCGCCAAGGATCGAATGGGAGGGGAAGACCTCGCCGCTAGGGTGCTAATGAAGCGGATTCGTTATCGAGCGCTAAGGATTTGCGAGAGTAACCGAAGGCCCAACCAAGGACTGGGAAGCTGGTTGATCGGACCTTTTTGCCAGCGCTGGGCCACAGATTATTCGCCTATGGCAGCCTAAAGCGGGGAGATTTTGGAGCTTTTCTAAAAATTCATCGAAAAAGGGCCATTTTGGTAAGCATTTTTTTTGACGAATCGTTACATATAAGATAAGAAATTATCATAATCGTTCCAGCCCGTTAGCAGATCTAAAGAGACAGACCAAGCAAGCCAAAGAGAAAGCAGGAGCTGTATGCTGACGACTCATCATTTAGAGTTTAGTGCAAAAGTTCGCACCCCTATGATCCTTGAAGAGCAAGCTGGATCATCGTTGCGAGGTGCATTGATCGGAGCACTCTGGAATCGTTTTTGCGTCAACAAAACCGTAACCTCATGCTCAGGCTGCTCGCTTAAAGAGATCTGTCCGGTGGCCCAATTGGTCGCCCCCATGCGCGACATAGGCGAGAGCGGCGGCGAACAGCGCCCGCGCCCTTACGTCACTCGTCCTCCGGTTGGGCGCACCTACGCGCCCGGTGAATCGTTACGCTTTGGACTGGCGCTATTTGGAAGACCATCACAGCTCTTCCCCTACATCGTTATGGCCGCCTCGGGCCTTTCGGAAACAGGCATGGGTCGGCCCGTCAGCAGCAATCGCGGCCGTCGTGGCCAAGCCGACATTGTGCAGATCGATGCGGTCGATCCACTCACCGGAAGCCGCGAAACGCTCTACACAGCCGAGAAAGGACAAGTCTGCGTGCTCGGTCTGCCGATCAGCTCAGAGCAGGTGGCCAAAGCTGCGATCCGCCTGCCGCGCGAGCGGCTGCGCCTGCGCTTCCACACACCCTTACGCTTGATTGAAGCCAAACAGCTGATGCGCACCTTCCAACTGCGGCCCTTTATTCAACGTCTGATCGAGCGCCTCAACGAGTTGGGGTGCGCCTATGGCCAAGGGCCTCTGGTACTCAACCACCGCGCGGTGATCGCCCAAACCGAGCGCGTTCGAGTGATCGCCGACAATACGCGCTGGGTCGATGTGATCAGCTCCTCGTCGCGCCAAGGCCGCTCGACGCCGATCGGCGGTCTGATCGGCAGCGTCGATCTGGAAGGCGAGATCGAGCCGCTGCGCGAATGGCTGGCCTGGGGCAGCATCATTCATGTGGGCAAAAATGCGGTCAAGGGCGATGGCTGGTACAGTATCGAAGAGATCAAGTAAGTAGCACAAATCGTTCGACAGCACATAACGCACCATAGGCTAGGCGAGGGTTTTAGCGCTTTCCTCGCCTAGTTTTTTGCTTCCCAAGCGTTAAAATGCTCCTTTCTTGCGCCGCGCATCAAACAGACATACAATAGCCCATACAAAGTGAGCTTTCAAAACCATCGATAGCGCTTTAAACGACCTCAGCCGATGGTAAGATAGCGCACGGCCAAAGAAAGGAATTGTCGTGACCACTGAACCCATTCTGATTTTCGACGGACACAACGATACTCTGCTCGATCTCTACACCCAGAAGCGCGAGACACCGCGCAGCTTCTTTGAGCGCAGCAATGAAGGCCACATCGACCTGCCGCGCGCTATCGAGGGCGGCTTTGGAGGCGGTTTCTTCGCTGTTTTCATTCCGCGCGATCCCTCCGATCCCGAAGAGCCGAACGATCCGCAGCCCGATGGCAAGCCCGATATGCGCCTGCCCAAGCCGCTGAAGCTCGCCTATGCTCAGCGCATGGCGATCGGCATGAGCTCGCTGCTGTTCCGCTTAGAAGAGCAGTCGCAAGGCAAGTTTAAGGTCGCCCGCACGGTCGCCGATCTCGAACAGAGCTTCGCCAATGGAACGGTAGCTGCTATTCTGCACTTCGAGGGTGCCGAGGCGATCGATACCAACCTCGAGGCGCTAGATGTCTTTTATAAAGCTGGTCTGCGCTCGCTCGGCCCGGTTTGGAGCCGCCCGACCGCCTTCGCCCACGGTGTACCCTTCGCCTTCCCGCACTCGCCCGATATCGGCCCGGGCCTGACCGATGCTGGCAAGGAGCTGGTGCGCGCCTGTAACCGCATGGGCATTATGATCGACCTCTCGCACATGAACGAGAAGGGCTTCTGGGATGTGGCCGCGATCTCGGACAAACCGCTGGTAGCGACCCACTCGAACGTCCACGCGATCTGCCCAGTGAGCCGCAACCTGACCGACAAGCAGCTCGACGCCATCAAGGAATCCGATGGCATCGTCGGTCTGAACTATGCGGTCGCCTTCTTACGCGAAGACGGTGCCAACAACAAGGACACCCCGATCGAAACCATGGTGCGCCATATCGACTATCTAGTCGAGCGCTTGGGCATCGACCGCGTTGCGCTCGGCTCCGACTTCGACGGCGCCACGATTCCCAACGAGATCGGCGATGTTTCGGGCAACCAGAAGCTGATCGCCGCTCTGCGCGAGCGCGGTTACGACGAGGCCTCGCTGCGCAAGATCGGCCACGAAAACTGGCTGCGTGTGCTGCGCAAGACCTGGAAGGCCTAAAGCACACTCTTGTAAACAAAGCAGACCCGTATGCCGATCGGCATACGGGTCTTTGTTCTGTCAGCCGAAAGCGCTCTAGGCGCTGGCTTGCAACTCGGTTAAAAAGCGCGACATAGCTCCGCCCACTTTCTCTTCCTCTAGCAGGAAGGCATCGTGGCCCAGACTCGACTCGATCACAATATGTTCGTAGTGCTTCCCTTGGCGCTCAAGGCTTTGGGCGATCAATTCGCTCTCGCTGACCGGGTAGAGCCAATCGCTGCTGAAGGAAAAGATCTGCCAGCGCGCTTGAGAACGGGCCAAGGCTTGATCGAGCGAACCGTAGGCCGCCCCCAGATCCCAATAGTCGATCGCCTTGAGTATGTAGAGATAGCTATTGGCATCGAAGCGCGCGTTAAAGCTCGCGCCTTGATAGTCGAGATAGCTTTCGATCGCGAACTCGGGGCCGAGCTGATAGGAAAACACATCGCTGGCCTGCAGGCTGCGGCCAAACTTGCGCTCTAAGCTCTCGGGGCTGAGGTAGGTGATATGCCCGATCATGCGCGCCACAGCCAACCCGTGGATGGGCGGATGGCTGCCGTAATAATCGCCGCCCCGCCAGTTCGGGTCGCTCATTATCGCGCGCCTTCCGATCGCACTCCAGGCCAAGGTTTGAGCTGTCGAACGCGAGCTGGTCGCCAGCGGAATCACACCCCGCACCCGCTCGGGGTAACGCACCGCCCACTCCATCGCTTGGTAGCCGCCCATCGAACCGCCTACCACCGCCAGCAGCTGCCCGATCTCCAGCCGATCGAGCAGGCGCGCCTGTGCTTCGACCATATCGCCGATTGTCACGACCGGGAAACGAGCGCCGTAGGGCCGACCAGTCGCTGGATCGATGCTGCTCGGGCCTGTGCTGCCTTTGCAGCCACCCAAAACATTCGAACAGATCACACAAAAACGCTCGGTGTCGAGCGGCTTGCCCGGTCCGATCAGGCCATCCCACCAGCCCGGGTAGCGATCGCTCGCGCTATGGCGGCCCGCTGCGTGGGCATCGCCCGAAAGAGCGTGCAAAACGAAAATCGCATTGTCACGGGTCTCGTTCAGCTCACCATAAACCTCGTAGGCTAAGGTGATCGGCGCTAACGATAGGCCGCTCTCAAGCACGAGCGGCTCTTCCCATGTGGCGTATTGTGTACGAACAAATTCCATCCGTCACCTATAGTCCTGATAGTGAAGGTAATAGCGCAAAAGGGCGAAGGGTCTTGGCGAACACCAAGTCCCTAACGCCCTACACAAACAAGTTTGTCGCCGAACGAGTGCTAGACCTTCGCCAGCGCCTGTTCGAGGTCGGCGATAATGTCGTCGATCGTCTCGATACCGACCGACAAACGAATGTAGTCATCGGTTACGCCAGTCAAGACCTGCTCCTCTGGGGTGAGCTGGCTATGGGTGGTAGTCGCAGGGTGAATCGCCAAGCTCTTGGCATCGCCGATATTGGCGAGGTGCGAGAAGAGTTTCAGGCTCTCGATAAAGGTTTTGCCTGCCGCACGTCCGCCCTTCACGCCGAAGCCGACGATGCCGCTCTGGCCCTTGGGCAAATACTTCTGAGCCAAAGCGTAGCTGGGGCTATTGGGCAGGCCCGGGTAGTTGACCCAGGCAACCTTCTCGTGCTCCTGCAGGAACTTCGCGACCGCCAAGGCGTTCTGGCTATGGCGCTCCATGCGCAGGCTGAGGGTTTCGAGGCCTTGCAACAGCAAGAAGGAGTTGAACGGGCTAATAGCAGCGCCGGTATCGCGCAAGCCCTGAACGCGCGCCTTCAGAATGTAGGCCAGCGGACCGAAAGCTTGGGTATACACAATACCGTGATAGCTCGGATCTGGCTCGGTGAACTCGGGGAAGCGGCCGTTGCTCCAGTCGAACTTGCCGCTGTCGACGATCAAACCGCCGATGCTAGTGCCATGGCCGCCGATATACTTGGTGGCCGAATGTATAATGATATCCGCACCCCACTCGAACGGCCGCGCCAGAGCGGGCGTTACTGTAGTAGCATCGACGATCACCGGCACACCCTTGGCATGCGCAATGGCCGCGATCCGCTCAAGATCGAGGATATCGAGCTTGGGATTGCCGATAAATTCAAGGAAAAAGGCCTTGGTCCGGTCGTTGATCGCCTTCTCAAAGCCCTCAAAGTCGCGTGCATCGACAAAAGTGGTGGTAATGCCCAGCTTGCTCAGCGTATGCTTAAACAGGTTGTAGGTGCCGCCGTACAGGTCGGTCGAAGCCACGATATTATCGCCAGCGCCCGCAATATTCAAAATCGCCAAGGTTTCGGCGGCTTGGCCCGAAGCCAAAGCCAATGCGCCAACACCACCTTCCAGAGCGGCGATGCGCTGCTCGAGCACATCGGTGGTGGGGTTCATAATGCGGGTATAGATGTTACCAAACTCCTGCAAGCCGAACAGACGAGCGGCGTGCTCGGTATCTTGGAACTGGTACGATGTGGTTGCATAGATCGGCACTGCGCGAGCGCCCGTCGTTGGGTCAGGTTGCTGCCCTGCATGCAGCGCCAAGGTATCGAAACCGGTAAAACGGATCTCCTCAGACATATCATTGTCTCCTTACGCTTTAACCTATTGCAAGACCACCATTCTAGTTGAGCAATATTATATTTATAAGTCAATTTTGTCAAGAATAGCGCTTCCTCGCAGTTTGGGCCGCTCGTAGTAAGGAGTACAAGCATGGACATTATGTTTTTCGAGAATCCAGAGCAGTTGCGCGCTTGGTTCGAAGCTAACCACGCTACTGCTAGCGAACTCTTAGTGGGCTACTACAAAAAATCCTCGGGCAAAACCAGCATCACCTGGCAGGAATCGGTCGACGAAGCGCTCTGCTTCGGCTGGATCGACAGTGTGCGCCGCAGCATCGACGAGCAGAGCTACTACAATCGTTTTACACCGCGCAAGCCCAATAGCGTTTGGAGCGCGGTCAATATCGCCCGCGTCGAAGTGCTTATTCGCGAAGGGCGCATGCATCCGGCTGGTTTGGCGGCCTTCGAACGGCGCAAAGAGGCCAAATCGAAGATCTACAGCTATGAACAAGAGCGCCCGAGCGAACTGCCCGCTGCCATGCTCGAGCAGTTTCAGGCCAACAGCGAGGCTTGGAACTTCTTCCAGAGCCAAGCGCCCTCCTACCGCCGCACGGCCATTCACTGGGTTATGAGCGCCAAGCAAGAGGCCACCCGCCAACGCCGCCTCGCACAGCTCATCAGCGACTCGGCCCAAGGGCGCAGGTTAGGCAGCCTCAAACGCACAAACGCCTCCCAAAAGGCATCGGAATAGCCTCGCTCTTCGCTTTCGCACCAAAACAACTATGTCGCTTCCTTTACATCGTCTCAAGCGCTAGCGTCGACGCTTCTAGCTTCCATTCATTCCCTGGCGCGTCCGCCTACGGCTACCAAATCACACCCCTTCCATCCAGTCCATCTCACCTTTCGCTGCCTTCGCTGCCTTCACTGCCCTCGCTGCAACCTGCCTGCTGCAAGCAGCAAGCAGGTTCAAACGCTGCCTTCCATTGCCAAACAGAGAGAAAACTCAGGGGAAAGTGCAGAGTTCCGCTCTGCCAAAGACCACAAAAGCAAACACAAAAAGAGCGGCCACCGAAGTGACCGCTCGTTCTATCGTCTAGGCAACTAGGCTATGGCCTAGAAGGGAATATCGTCTTCGTCGTCGATCGGCTGAGGCGCGTTGCGGGTAGGACGGGCCACCGGAGCGCGTTGCGGTGCAGCCGACGGAGCAGGCGCACGCTGAGGTGCTGCGGCACGAGCCGGTTGACGTACTGGCGCGGCAGGAGCCTCATCGTAGTAGTTGTCGTCGCCATAGCCGCCGCTATTTGGGCTCGTGTTCTGGCTGTTGCGGCTCGTCAAGATGAGCATATTGTTGGCGACTACATCAACCGAAGTGCGCTCGATACCATTCGAATCGGTGTATTTGCGGGTTTTGATGCGACCTTCAATGTAGACCTGATCACCCTTGTGGAGGTAGTTGTTGCAGGTCTCGGCCAAACGATCCCAAGCTTCGACACGGAACCACTCGGTATCGTCGCGTTGGATACCGTTGCTATCGGTCCAGGTGCCGCCGGTAGCGACACTGAAGTTGGTAACCGACTTGCCTTCGCTAGTGATGCGCATTTCGGGATCGCGACCCAAACGACCGATGATCTGAATTTTGTTCAAACCGCGTGACATATGCTGCTCCTTCGTTAAAGTATCAGCCTACCCAGTGTAGACCATATGTGGAGTCAGCCCTAAGTATAGCACATTTGTTTGAAAACGTCAATAGATTTTTTGTGGAGAATCAGAAGGAGATTCGCACAGCATGACGCAGCAGGGATACAGCTTTTTGGCCCACATGGCCCACAAATGCGGAAACGGCCACCTATAGGTCTAGGTAGCCGCTGAGGAGTTATGGGGAGTAACGGTGAGGATTTTTAAGAAAGAGAAAAGATCTCTACTACAGTATCCGTCACTACTACTGTCGTACTGATCTCATTATAGCGTTCAGAAGTCCTTTTCTGCATCGGCCCCAATGCCGATTGTTTTTTCGGCCCAAAGTCTGAGCCAACAATCAGACTTTAGACCTAGAAATCATGTTCTTCATTTATTCTTAATCAAACACTAAAGCTATTTTCAGTATCTTCTCATATCGGGCAGCTATAATTAAAAGCTAAGCACACAAACTGAATTGCTGATCGGTTTGTTATGCGAAAGACCTTTCTCCCTCCTTCTGTATTAAAGAGCATGCACAATGCATGCTCTTTAATATTTTTGTGCTCTCAAAGCTGATAATTATCTTGAAACGCTTGAGTTTTCGACCCGCAAGCGCTGGCAATAAGGCTAAGAGAACGAGCGCGCCGCGAGTGTATGCTTGACACTCTTCTTGCTCGACCTCTATAATGATGCAGGATGCACATCATAATTGTGAGGAAATCTCTCATTATGGGTGGAACCCTGTCGCTAAATGGCAACTACACCTTTATGCTTCCACGCTGGTTACTCTTGTGTTTTAAATAAAACAACGACCTCTTATAACCTTAAACCAGCTTGCTGGAATGGAGAGCCTCCTACATGCGCCGACGATTTTTTCCCCGTCTTCGCACAACCATTATCAGTCTGATCTACCTGACAGCTTTTGGAGTGTGGGGTGTTTTAGTATTCCAAACGATCCAGCTCGCTGAACAAGTGGTGGCTCTGCCGATCCAATCGACCGAGATCGCTCAGAGCGTTCAGACCAATCAGCCAGCTGTGACTCCAGAAGCGCTTGAGGCCCGACCGCTCCAGCTACCCGCCGTCGAGCCAACCAATGAGGTAGTGACTGTTCAACATGCTCCCGGTTTTCACCCCAAAACCGGGCGCTATATCGCGGTTTGGATGCCGCCGACCTTCGCTGGGGGCGCGCGCGAATCGTTCGATGCCAACAAAGATATTATCGATGAGATCAGCCCGTTCTGGTACGGAGTAAGCGCCAATGGGCAGCTCTATGGCACGCGCAACGACGAGCTGGTACGCATCGCCCACGAAAACAATATTCTGATTATTCCGACTATTCACAATATCGGTGACTACAACTCGGTCGTCAATGTGCTGCGCGATCCGCAATTGCGCGCACGCCATATCCAATTCATTGTCGACGAAGTGCTAGCGCGCAACTACGACGGCATCGATATCGACTATGAGAGTCTGGCGACCTCCATGCGCGAGCCTTACACGGCTTTTATCGTCGATCTAGCCGACGCGCTGCATAGCCATGGCAAAATGCTGACAGTAGCCGTACACGCCAAAAGCAGCGACTATGGCGGCCTAGGCGGCTTCCAAGACTGGACAGTGATCGGTCAGTACGTCGATCGTCTGCGCATTATGACCTACGACTACAGCTGGCGCGGCAGCGGCCCGGGTCCGGTCGCACCTCTCTACTGGGTGCAAGAGGTGGCAGAATACGCCCGCAGCGTTGTCGATCCCTCGAAAGTTGTTATCGGTGTGCCGTTCTATGGGTATAATTGGCCTAACAGCGGCGGGCCGGCGACGGCAATGGCTTGGGGCAGCATCGAAGAGTTGATCGAACGTACCAATTCGACCGTCAACCTGCGCCAACGCGACACACGTGGGCAAGTCGACGAGAGCTACTTCACCTATACCACGGGTGGGGTGCAGCGCACAGTCTGGTTTTCGACTCAAAGCAGTCTCGACTCGAAGCTTTCGCTCCTTCAAGAACACGATCTAGCAGGCATCGCGATTTGGCAGCTTGGCTATGAAGATCCCAAAAACTGGGAAGTGATTCGCAAACGACTTGTAGAAGATCCCTTTGTACTGCAACGCGCCATCAATCCGCTCTTACCAGAACACTAGCGCCTACGGGCTTTATGTGATGCTTGTTCCGACCAAGCAACATAGCAAATAGAACACAATGGTAGAAACAGCAATTCGCGCTAACACGCCAGAAGCAGAAAAGCTCTTTCAACGGGGTGTTGCTGCCGCCCGAGGCGGGCAAAAGCGCATCGCCGCCGGTTTGTTGACGCGCTCAGTACAACTCGATCCTCAAAACGAATCCGCTTGGTTATGGTTAAGCGGCGTGTTAGACGATCCGCACCAGATGGCCTTCTGTCTGGAAGCGGTGCTGCGCCTCAACCCGGCTAACGCCCATGCCAAACGCGGCTTGCAGATGCTCGAAGAGCGCAAGATGCTGCAGCACGCGCCCAAGCCGCCGGTTGTGGCCAAAAATACCGCAGCCCTGCCCACGCTCGACGAGATCGGCCAGCGTGCGAGCGAGCAGCGCGCTAGCGAGGCCAAACGCCGCCGCGAGGCCGTCGATCAGCGCGACTCGTGGTGGGTGCGCTGGCGCCATGCCAAAGGCGACGAGCGCAGATCACGCCTCTTTCTGCCTCTGACTCTGATTTTGTTGCTGGGCGTTGTACTGTTGTTGCACAATTCGCTGCTCAATGCGCGCGAAGCCAACCTGCGCCAGATCGCTGCCGCCGAAGAGGCCCGACGCCAAGCGCTGATAGCAGCCGCCGCGACGCCAACGGCGACCGCCGAAACCGCCCTCGATGTGATCTTCGACAAAGATACAGCCAGCGTGCGCGATGCCGAAGCAATCTACTACCTGAGCGCGATCACGCCCTTGCGCGAGCAGCTACGCAACGCCGTCGATAACTATCGCAATGCCAGCGGCCAGCCAGGGGCCACCTCGGTCGGGCTGACGGCCACCACCCGCCAAGTCTATCAAGAGGTCGAGCGCGCGCTCGAATCGATGAAGAAGCTCGATCCGCCTTCGCACCTCGAGACCGCCCACAAGTCCTATGTCGCCGGTCTAGAGGCGGAACTGCTCGGCTGGCAAGCCATGCTCGACTTTTATGGCAGCTATAAGGTCGAGTTCTCGAACCGCGCTGGTATGCACTTCCAAGAGGCCAACAGCCACTTCCAACGCGCCAAGCAGCTTTTTGCCGAGCAGCCCGAGCGTATGGAGCTGATGAGTAAGATGTCGGTGCATACGCCGCGCTAAGGCAGAGTGGAACTTGACTTTTCCCGCTTTCATGTTTTTTGGCATGCAGCAGCGAAAAGCAGCGTTTGAACCTGCTTGCTGCTTGCAGCAGGCAGGTTGCAGCGAGGGCAATGAAGGCAGCGCAAGCCGCGAGGCAGACCGTCCTCTTGAAGGGACGGCCGATCTGATAGCCGTAGGCGGACGCGCTGGGGAACGAATAGGAGCTAGCGCCCTCTCCGCCAGCCCAGTAAAATAGCGAGAAAGTACACATACAAAAGGGCACAAACCGTCTGGTTTGCGCCCTTTTGAGCTGTATGAAGAAAGACTACTCTTCCGGCAGCTTCTCGATCGGCTTGGCGTTGCCGAAAACGATCTCGGGGCCGTTGCTCGGAGCCGCCCACTTCACGCCGTTAGCGATCACCTTGATCACTTCGGCGTTGTGGTAGGTCGGGTAGGTCTCGTGACCCGGGCGGAAGTAGAAGATCTTGCCGTTGCCGCGATGGTAGCAGCAGCCGCTGCGGAAGACTTCGCCACCGCTGAACCAGCTCACAAACACCAAGGTATCAGGCTCGGGAATATCGAAGAATTCGCCGTACATCTCCTCTTTCTCGATCTCGATGTACTGGCCAATACCTTCGGCGATCGGGTGGCTGGGCGCAACAACCCAGAGGCGCTCTTTGTCGTTGGCTTCGCGCCACTTCAGGTTACAGGTGGTGCCCATCAAGCGGCGGAAGATCTTGGAGAAGTGGCCCGAGTGCAACACGATCAGGCCCATGCCAGCCAATACGCGCTGATAAACCTTCTCGACGATCTCGTCTTTGACATCGTGGTGCGCCATGTGGCCCCACCAAACCAAAACGTCTGTATTCGCAAGCACCTCATCGGTCAAGCCGTGCTCTGGCTCGTCGAGAGTGGCGGTGGTAACCTCAAAGCCGTGGCCGCGCAGACCAGCAGCCAACGCGCCGTGAATACCTTCAGGATAAATACTCGCAACGGTCTGATTCTTCTTCTCGTGGCGGCCTTCGTTCCAAACTGTTACGCGTGTCATATCGTTGTCCTTTCCTTCTGCTAGACACTCATTGTCTAACAGGGTGCGCTAGAGTGTTGCACCTTTGTAGTCATGATTGTACACGATCTAGCGACGAGCTTTGTTAGTCTCATCAAGATCCTGCAGAAAGCTTTTTCAGAGCCAATATGGCTTTTTCCGCTTCGAGAAGAGCAATCTTTGCCTTGAACCTAGTCGCACAAGCCGAGATGGTAGCCAAAATGCTACCAAACAAGCCCAAACTGCTCTCAACAAATGGGGGCGGAATGGTCTCGACCGCCAAAAAGTGCCCTAGCGCGTCCGCCTTCGGCTATCAAATCGGCTAGCCTGCCCTCATCCCCAACCCTTCTCCCACAAACTATGCCTTACCCAAAAGTCGTGTCGGCAGCAACAGGCGATCGTTCGCATCCCATCGCGGGAGTATCCTGAGAGCACAGAACGCGGAGAGCTTGTATGCGATTTCGCTACGCGAAATCGCATACAACATCATCATTCATCCCCTCGCCCGCAGTGCGGGAGAGGGGGCCGGGGGGGTGAGGGCCAATAACGCTGACCGTATGTCGATTTGTGGCTAATGTACAGCTCCCGCAAAGGCGGGAGAAGGGAGCCTGCCCGTGCTAGCGCTGTCTTTCGCAGTCTTCGCTGTTGAAGGCTCACAGTAGAGAGTTCCGCTCTGTCGCAGTCCAAAAAATAAGGAGATCGGATGGAGAGTGCAGCTTGAGCGCTGAATCTGGAACAGCTTCAACAGCCTAGCATCAATGTTGGGAGCGTTGGAGGGTTAGTTGGCTGATCTCGCGCCGCAAGCTTTCGCGGTCGTCGTCGTGGCGGAAGCGGTCGCCCAAACTGAGCTGATGTTTGCAGAAGGCCAGCTTGGTGACAGCTTGATGCATGCGCCAGACGCGCAGAAAGCGCTGTTTGTCGCCCGAGAGCAGAGCCTTGAGTTGAGCCTGAAAACGCAAGTGAAGATGGATAGCTTCGTTGTAGTCGGCGGGGGTGATCGTGCCGAGCGCCACCTCTTCGCGCAGATATTCTTCCATCCAGCGCCGCTCGTGACGCCAAGCCAACACAGCGACCGCCAAGATCACAAGCACACCGCAGCTTTGGATCAGCCACGAGAAGAAGAGGCCGGGCAGATCGTAGTTGACTGCAAAATTGTGTAAGGCATGGAAGAAAATCGAGGCGCACAGGCTACAGGGCAGCGCGATATAGCGCACGATTCGGCGCGGCGTATAGCGCACCCAACCAAGCGTTAAACCTACGATACAGGTAAAGAAGGCGTGGTTAAAGCCGAATAGGACGCTGCGGAGCCAAAATTGTGAAAGGAGAACCTGCTGATCTTTGAGGAAGAACAACAGGTTCTCGGTCATCGAAAAGCCAAAGCCGATCAGCGCGCCATAGACGATTCCATCAAGCGGGCCGTCGAACTCGTGGCGCACAAACAGAAAGAGCAGAATCAAGGCGGCGGCCTTCACCGGCTCTTCGACCACAGGCGCCAAACCCCAATAGGTTAGGTTCGGGCCGAGCGGCGTCTGCGAGACCGGCAAGGCAAGCACAAACTGAAAGTAGAAGGCGATAACAACCGCCGGTAATGAGCCCCACGCAAAGGCCGCAACTAAGAGCGGGATCGGCTCTTTCTCGTAGCGATCCAACCACCAAATAATCAGGGTATAGATGAAGGTTGGTAGTGCCGCAGCGACTATGGCAGAGAAGAAATGCATGGCTACAATCTCGCTATGTCGCTGAAATACCTAATTCTTGCAGACGCTCGCTAGTAGGATTACCGTGATAGTCCCAGCCGTGGCGGCGATAGTAGTCGGCAAGCATCTGAGAGAGCGCCGGCAATTTCCCAGCCGCCTTGCCTTCTTCCAGCGGGGTTTCGGCCCAGCGTTCCGGCAAATGATCGGTTGCGTGCTCGTAGCCATTCTTCTGCAAAAATAGCCGTTCGATCGTAATAATTCGTTCGGCCAAACGCACCAGATCGACACCGTTCATAGTGAGCCCTGTAGCCGCATTGATCAGCGCGATCAACTCGGCAGGTGTAACTTGGTAAGCCATAAGCGATAGACGTCGGCAGAGATTGGCTGCATCGAGCACGGCGGCAAGGCGTTCGTGCCAGATCAGACGCACCACTTTGGCCTTGGTTTCGTTGATGCCTTCGCCCTGTTCTGGCAGCCAGCTCGGCAGTTCGTCGAGCAGTTCGTCGTAGGCCATGGCGTAGCGATAGTCGCCGCCGATCGGCGAAGAGGCCATCGCGAGCGCGATCTCGTGCATGGCGCGTGGGTCGAGCGCTGGTTGGGCCATCCACTTCACCTGAGGCGCAAAGACTTCGCTCTGCCAGAAGATCTCTTGCATCTCACCGACCCCGAGCGAGAGCACATCGCGACGCTCTTGGCGTTTGGCCAGCGTTTCGAGCGCCGTGAAAACCGCCTCTTCATCGCCCCAAGGGATATTAGTGTTATGGTACAGGTCGCGCTGTTGGCACTCCATCAAAAAGGCCACCGCTGCACTGGCGGCGCTCGGGTCGATGCCCAGCCGCAGACAGAGATCGGCGATATGAATCAGTGCATCGGGGCGCGTAATGCCGCAACGCGCGCCAAAACCTGCCACAAGTTCAAGCTCTGGACGCGGCAAGGTGCGATGTGCGCGGGTATAGTCGCTATAACAGGGAACGGGACAGCCGATGCAACCGCGCGAGGTCAATTGGCCGCGTAGCGCCAGCGACGAGCGAATATGGGCCAAGCTGTCGTCTGGCTCGCCGTCTTGGCCGTTGCGACCGGTTAATGCGCCAACCGCATAGGCGCGCAACAAAAAGGTTGTGCTGCCATAGTTGCGGATATGTTCGGCCAGATCGCTCTGCTCGGAACGCCGCTTGATTAGATCCAAAGCAACATGGAAGCGCCGTTCATCGACGACTGGGATCTCGGGGCCGCGCCGCACAGCGATCGCTTTGACTCGCTTATGGGCCATCACCACGCCGGTTCCGGCCGGTTCGGCCATATAGCGGCCTTCGGCAACGATACTGCTATAGGCGACGTTATTTTCGCCAGCAGGGCCGAGAGCGATCACCGCGTATTCCTCGCCGAGCGCATCGCGCAAGGCGTGGGCGGTCGTCACCGCATCGAGACCTTGCAAACGGCGCACCGGTCGTATCGCGACCTTGGGGCCGTCGATCTGGATCCAGCACCACTCGGGAGCAACGCCTTCAAGTACAAGCAGGTCGTGTCCTGCTGTACGCAAAGCAGCACCCCAGTGTCCTTGGGCCCAACTATAAGCGATACCGCCTGTAAAAGGCGAACGAGTTCCAACAACAAATCCGCCACTGGCGTAGGCTTGGGTTCCGGCGAGTGGCCCCGCTGCAAAAACGAGCAAATTTTCCTCAGACAAAGGAGCTACCTCGTCTGTAATCCGTTCGTTTAGCAGCCACGCTATTGCGCCGCGTCCACCCAAATACGCTTGTTCAACCGCATCAGGAAGCTGCGCACTTTGGGCGCTTCCTTGTTCAAGAGCTATCGTCAAGGTCCGCAGGGCCATGGGTTGCCTCGAAGGAAGAAAGGTGTAGCCGCTCGTATTGTAACACGTTCGCTCTGTTGGTCTCAAGTCCATACGGTGGGCGTGTCAGCTACGCCCAACAGAGATCAAGCACAACAAACGGTTTGTTACTTAGCATACCACACTGATCGGGCACATATTTCAATTTGCACAGAAGTAGAGGGACAGTTCGAATAGGCGAATGTCCACCAATCGAAGCTGCTTCAGGCAGGGCCTCAACAAGCGCCTCGTGGCCCATTCTTAGTGTACCGCTTCTTTTCCAGAAAAACTATCCCCAAACGGCTGTCTATTTATTCAATTTCGTTATTTCGTTGCCGTTGATAATGACGGCGTGCCTTGGCACGATTGCCACACCAACCCATCATACACCATCGGCGGTTCTGAGCACGGCTCGTATCAAGAAACATCCAACTGCAGCCCTCGCCCGAACATCTGCGCAGCCGCGCCAGCTCGCTTGAAGTGAGAAGCGCCGCAGCATCCCAGGCGATCTGCCAGAGAGGAAGCTCTAAAGAGAGCTCGTTGCTAGGAAGATCCCACACGAGAGCATACCCATTGGAACGCAGTTGGCGACGCAGAGGAGCACGCGCCAAAAGCTCGTTAAGGCTTTGCAAAGCGGCTTCGGGTATGGTGGTGTGTTCGATACAAGCCAAATACATGCGGTAGAGATCATACCGCAACCTATAGGCTTCCTGCAAGACCCAATCGGCCTCTTGGGCCTGTTGTTCGGCGTGAGCTTTAAGTGCGCTCAGCTCTTCAGGGCTACAGATACCAACCAGCCGCGACCAAGCGAGCAGATCTTTATAGCTCTTCAGATACTCTTTGGGTATGGCGCGTTCGTGCGAGTCGACCGTATTGACAAAGTTGAGGCTGCTACGATTTGTAACAAGCATAATCTCAAACTGCTCGAGATCGAGGGCTGTTTGCTGATTCTCAGGCATAGCTTCACCTTGTTGCTGTAGATAAGCGCTCGCGGCAAGTCATACCAAATCCAATTGATTACTTTCTATTTGGCCTTCGGCAACGTGGAACTTACCTGTTTTTCGCTTTCTCGCGTTGCGAAAATGCACGTCTTCAAAAGGGATTTGGTATCAAAGCTTCTCTAGATCGCCCTGCAAGCCATCGATAACTGTTCGCTTCTATGCACTATGATGTGTTTCACAAACATTGTACCTGAAAGATATTGACAAACTCACATGATACCAGTACATTCTAACCATATAACCAGTTAGAATAGATCGTTAGGAACTATCATGGCTTGTGGAGTGACCTTATCCTGTGGCGAAGTGCTTATTCGGCTGCTCGCGATCGGTCTCTCGAACGGGGCAGTTATCGCCCTAAACGCTATCGGTGTTACCTTAGTCTATGGTGTCGTACGCACGATCAACTTCGCTCACGGCGACCTATTCGCCCTGATGACCTCGATCGTGGCTTGGACAGTGATCGGCTTCGGTTTAAGCCCCGAAAGCCCGCCGCTCGGGCTGGCGCTCGGTCTGTTTGGCAGCCTCGCGCTGAGCATCAGCATGGGGGCGGCCTGCAACGCCTTGGTCGAACGCATCGCCTTCAAGCCCTTTCGCGGGCGCTCGCGCATCTCGCCCCTGATCGCTACCATCGGCCTCTCGTTTATGCTTTACCAAGGGGCGCTGCTGCTGCGCTACATCACCAACGCCTACATTCCGGGCGAGCATCGCAGCGTGCCGGGCATCCCCGAACTGCCGCGCTTCCGCATCCCCGACCTCTTGCCGCGCAACGATCTGCTGAGCATGCTCGGCTTAGATCTACGGGTCAGCTTCCCCGTTCGCGACGTGCTGATCGCCCTGATTGCTTTGGCCTTCGCGGCCGGAGTAGCGTGGTTTTTGCGCGCGACTCGCACCGGACGCGCTCTGCAAGCCTGCGCCCAAGATGCCGATATGGCGCGCCTCTGCGGCGTCAACCCCGATGGCACCATCCGGCTGGCCTTTGCGATCGGCGGCGGCCTCGCGGGGGTAGCGGCTTGGATCTTCGCATTGTACTACACCCATCCCTACACGCTTTATGGCGCGCAAAGCGGCCTGATCGCCTTTACGGCCGCCGTAATGGGCGGGATCGGGCGACCGTGGGGAGCCTTCATCAGCGGCATGCTGCTGGGCATGCTGGCCGCCTTCAGTGATTACTTCATCGCCACACAATGGACGCCCGTGCTGATGCTGGGCCTCTTGATGCTGCTGTTGGTGGTGCGCCCAACCGGGATCGGCGGCGAAGACAAGTCGCACGATCTGCAACCTGCTCAAGGCGATAGCATCAGCCAGCGACGCAAACACGAATGGAATTGGCTCAGCTATGGGCTGATCGCACTCGGCCTATGCTACCCCATACTCGACCGCTGGTTCGGCTGGCGTCAAGAACTGATCATCACCAGCATGCTGATTCTGGCCATTCTGGCGCTCGGGCTCAATCTGGTGTTGGGCTTCGCAGGTCTGCTCGATCTGGGCTTCGCGGCCTGCTTCGCGATCGGGGCCTACATCACGGGCATGCTGAGCATGCCGGGCAGCCCGCTCGCTCTGCCCTGGAAAGCCGATTTCCTGCTGTTGCTTGTGATCAGCGGTGGGGTGGCGGCCCTGTTTGGGCTTGTGAACGCGACCATCACCATGCGTTTGCGAGGCGAATATCTGGCGATTGTGACGCTGGCCTTCGGTCAAATGGTGCCCCAACTAGTGCTCAACCTCGACAAATGGACCAATGGCATCAAAGGCATGACCGCTCTGCCCGGCCCCACCATCGCGGGCATCGGCTTTACCACCACAACCATGCGCTACTATCTGGTCTTGGCGCTGGTGCTTTTGGTCGCGGCCGCCAGCCTGCGCATCAACGATTCGCGTTGGGGCCGCGCTTGGGCCGCCATGAACGACGACGAAGGGGCCGCCAACAGCGTCGGCATCAACACCGCCCAAGGCCGCCTGCTGATCTTCGCGCTAGGCTCGGCACTGGCAGGCATGGCGGGCGCGCTCTCGGCCAGCATCTTTCGTTATGTCGACCCAGGTCATTCCGAGTTCCGCATCTCGGCCATGGTACTGGCCATGGTTGTGATCGGAGGAGCGGGCAGCGTACGCGGTGCGATCATCGGGGCGCTGTTGGTGGCGGGCTACGACCAACTGATCATTCCGCAGCTTGGGGCTGGCATGGTCAGCCTGGCCGAACGCAGCGGCATCTGGCTCTTGGCGGTCTTCGACCCACGCGCCATCAACTACCTCTCCTTCGGACTGGCGCTCTACCTGACCGTGCTCTTGCGCTCGAAGCTGCGCGAGCCCAAAAACAAGCCCAACAGCCTGCAAGTCGCCAAACAAGCCACCTAAGCCCGTCGCGTTGCAAGCTCTTCAAGCATCTGGCGGAGAGGTTCCAACCATCCATTCGGTTCTCAGCGCGTCCGCCTTCGGCTACCAACATCCTTTCCAAACATTCGGCATCGAGCTTCCCCCAAAGGGAGCATTGGCGGAAAGCTTGAAGGAGATTTCGCTGGGCGAAATCTCCTTCAACAAGAGAGCGTTTGGTTCTAGCGAGGGCAGCTGCTGAAACAGAAGGCAGCCGCGAGCGAGCACGAGCCAAGGATAGCCTGCATGGCTGGACGGCCGATCTGATAGCCGAAGGCGGACGCGCTAGGGCACTTTTTGATGGATCAGACCTCTCCGCCCCTGCCAAAAGCTCGCCTCGCAAGGCAAGCTCGCCATCAGCTCAAGCGCCTCGAAGCGTGGATCAGAGGATCACCATATCGTCGCGATGCACCACCTCGGCGCGATACTCGTAGCCGAGCGTCTCGGAGACCTCGGTCGTACGCATGCCTTTGATATGCTGTAGCTCGCTATTGCTGTATTGGGTCAGGCCGCGCGCGACCTCGTGGCCCTCGAGGTTGTAGAGGCGAATGGTCTGGCCGCGATCGAATTCGCCCTCGACCTTCACAATGCCCGCTGGCAAGAGCGAACTACCATGGCTGACCAGAGCGCGCACCGCACCGTCGTCGAGCACAACGCGGCTATCGCGCACCGTTTCGGCCAGAATCCAGCGTTTGCGCGCCTCTAAACTGGTCACCGTGCTCGGGAAGCGTGTGCCGATCCGCTCGCCTGCCGCCAAGCGCAAAATCACATCTGGCTCGGCGCCCGAAGCGATCACCACAGGCGTGCCCGAACGAGTCGCCAGATCGGCCGCCTGAATCTTGGTGTACATGCCACCCGTGCCGCGATGGGTGCCGCTGCCGCCCGCCAAAGCCCAGATCTCGTCGGTGATCTCATCGACCTGCTCGATCAGGGTCGCGTTCGGGTCGCGGCGCGGATCAGCCGTGTAGAGGCCGCGAATATCCGAGAGGATGATCAGCAGATCGGCGTCGACCACGTTGGCCACCAAAGCCGACAAGCTGTCGTTGTCGCCCACTCGGATCTCGGCGGTCGCGACCGCATCGTTCTCGTTAATGATCGGCACAATGCCATGCTCGATACAGGTCAGCAAGGTGTTGCGCGCGTTCAGGTAGCGGCGGCGATCGCGCAGATCGTCGCGCGTCAGCAGCGCTTGGGCCACCCGCACGCCGTAGATATCGAAAAGCTGCTCGTAGAGGTGCATTAAGCGGCTTTGGCCAACGGCAGCTAACATCTGCTTAAAGGTCACATTGCGCGACTTAGGAGGGAAGCCAAGACGCTCCCAACCAGCCGCCACCGCGCCCGACGACACGATCAACGGCTCGACATGCTGTTCGCGCAGCGCCGCGATCTGTCGCCCTAAATCGACAATGTAGGGCCGGTGCAAGCGGTCTGTTCCCGCCGTCAAAACGCTTGTGCCCAGTTTAATAACGATCCGTCGTTTGGTATGTCCTACCGCCATGCCCTTCTACTCCAAACCTGCTTCAAAGTCATAAACCAATCGCGATATCTGTCCCAGCGCATTACGGCTCTGAGCGCTATCCACTATGCCCTGATTGAGCGCGACGATGCTGTAACTGCGCCCGTCCGGCAGAACGACGATCCCTACGCCGTGGCTGCTCGGATCGGCTGGATCACTGTTCACACTGGTCACTTGGTAGATCGTCGTGCCTTGGGGCAGTTGGCTGCTCAAGAAGGGCTGATCTTCGCTCTGAGCGATCAGGCTCAAAATCTGTTGGGTCTGCTCTAAGCTGGTCAGCTCGTTACGCAAAAAGCGGTTCACCAACAGCGCGAGGTCGCCCGCCGAAACGGTATTGGGCAAGCTCTGGCCATCGTTCACAAAGCCAAACGGCTGATTAACCTGGATCGCCCGCATATCGAGCGCTTGGAAGGCTTGGTTGATCGCAGCCGGGCCACCCAGAGCGCGAATCAGCATATTGCCAGCGGTCTGATCGGAATAGCGCAGCAGATAGGTGCTTAGCTCTTCGATCGAGAAGCTCGCGCCGATCGGCTGGTTGGCGAGCTGGCTGCTCTGGGGCGCACGATCACTCTCTTCCAAGCTGACGGTTGCATCGAGGCTGATCAGGCCCTGCGCGGCTTGGTTGTAGGCCAGCAAGACCAAAGGCAGCTTGAGCAGATCGCCCGCCGAGATGGCCTGCTGATCATTGGCGCGATAGAGCTCGCCGCGCTGACCATCGACCACCACAACCCCAAAGGTTCCGCCAGCATCTTGCATAATCTGGTTGATCTGACCCTCGGGGAAGGTCGCTGGCTCTTCAGTGGCTGGCTCTTCCGGCTCGGTCGGCACAACTTCTTCAGTTGGCTGCGGCTCTTCAGTTGGCTGCTCCTCGCTGGGCTGTTGTTCCTCGGTCGGCGGCGGCTCTGTGACCGGAGGCTCGACCGGGAGAACAGGTTCAGCGGGCGGCTGCTCGGTCGGAGTCGGCTGGCCCGGCAGCGGCGTCGGCTGAATCTGGCCGGGTTGATTGCCACTATCGACCGCAGCGGTCGGGTTGAGCGTTGGGAAGGTGCTCGGCTCGTTGCCGCCCAAAAAGCTTCTGGCGATGAAAAAGCCCGCGATAATCGCTACGATCAGCAGAATCAAGATGAACCAAACGACACCGCCCACGCCGTAACGGCGCGGCTCGACCCGCGAGCCATAGGCGCGATCATCGTACTCTTCTGGATCACGATAGCGCGAACGGCCCGCGTAGGCACGACGCTCGTCGTACTCGTACTCGTCTTCGTCGCGGTAGCGCGAACGGCTCGCCGGAGCACGGCGCTGATCATAGGCATCTTCGTCGCGATAACGCCCACGGCTGTAGCTATCGTCGCGCTGATCGTAGTCATCTGGATCGCGGTAGCTCGAGCGCGTGCTGGGAGCATAGCCCGCTTCATCACGATAGGAAGCCGAAGCGCTCGGGCGCTGATAGTCGTCGGCCTGCCCGCGAGCAGGGCTGCGCTCTTGGCTGCTCGGATAGTTCTCGTAGCTGCGCGGCGCTGGTGGAATCGGCTGAGCGTTCGGATTGACCGGGTTAGTGCTCGGGCCGCTGGGCGGCACCACCACACCGCCCGCACGCTGCACAGGCGGAATAGCCGCAGGCGGCGTGCCGATCTGAGTCGGCGCCTCGTGGATCGAAGGAGCAGGAGGTGTCGCGGGTGCGGGCGTGGCGGGCTGACGCAGGGCATCGGCGAAGGCATCGACCAGCTCTTGGCCGCTAGCGAAACGTTCGGCCGGGTTGAGCGCCATACCACGGGCCAACACCGCGTCGATTCCACCGGGCAATCCTTGAGCCGCCGCATCGAACTGAGGGATCGGCTCGCTCAGTTTGCGGTAAATCACCATAGCGGGCGTGTTGCCGGTATAGGGCGACTTGCCCGAGAGCATCTCGTAGAGCACATTGGTGAGGGCATAGATGTCGGAGGCCGTGGTCGCCGATTCGCCCTGCAACTGCTCTGGAGCCATATACTCCGGCGTGCCGATGAAGACACCGGTACGAGTATAGCCGCTGTCGCTGCCATCGTTGCGCTTGGCGATACCGAAGTCGGCCAGATAGAGGCGCGGCCCTGCATCGCCTGGTGCGCCCGGCTCAAGCAAGAGGTTGGCCGGTTTGATATCGCGGTGAATGATGCCCTGCTTGTGGGCCGCATCGAGGCCAGCCGCCGCCTGCCTCAGCAGATAGAGCGCTTGGCGCGGCGTGAGTTTGCCGCGTCGCAGCAAAAAGTCGCGCAGCGAGCCGCCCCGCACCAAACGCATGGCAAGGAACAAGCAGTTTTTGCCCTGAAACTCAACCTCGCCCGCCTCATAAACAGGCACAATATTGGGGTGATCGAGCGAAGCGATCGCTCGGCCTTCGTTAATAAAGCGTTGGACAAATTCGGGATCGCCCGCCAGCTCACCAGAAAGCACTTTGAGCGCCACCGGACGCCCCAAACTCAGTTGGGTAGCTTTGTATACAGCGCCCATGCCGCCCGAACCAAGTTGCTTCTCTATCTGATAGCCGCCAAGGGTTTGCCCAATCAAGGGATTCTCTGTCAAAACCGTCTCCTCAACTTATCTACGGCTTTGTAACAACAAATACCAATTCATTTATAAATGTTAGACGCTCGATCTGCCAATGTTCGTCGGCCAGCAAGCTACGAAAATGGCGCTCGTAGTTGCTAGCCATTTGACGATTACGCCCGCCCAAACTCGCGCTCGGGTAGGAAACAATCATAGTTTTCGCTCGCAGAGCGCGCAACAGATTGATGCTAGCTTGTTTATCGCGCTGTTCAAGCACGGGCAAGAGTTTCAGCGCAAAAACCAGATCGACCTGCTGCTGTGGCGGGTCGGTCACAAGATCGCAGACGAAGCCGCTCGCCTGAGCGCCCAGCAGGCCCAATGCCGCCTCAATAAAAGCGACCATATCGGCATAGATGTCGCACGCATAATAGTGTACACCGTGAGGCAAACCCATCCAAGGCAAACCAAGCGGGTGCAGGCCGCAGGCCAGATCGAGCACGCTCTCTGGGCGCGGCACGATCTGCCACAGCTCTGCATACAACTGCCCGAGCAAAGGCATGCGTTCACGCGTCGAGGCGTGTTGCCGCATTGCGTTTTGACAGGCCGCCTTCAGTTGGCTCTCGTCGCCCGTTGAGGCCGCCGCCTCGATGGCCGCCAGCCACTGCCCATAGGGCATGCGCTGTTCGAGATAGGCGCCGCCGATCTGGTGCAGCTTATTTTTGGTCGCCTTGACCGCCTCGCGCAGGTTACGACGTGCCAGCAGCTCGCGCGCCCCGATATGGCGCACAACCTGTTCGCCAACATCGCGATACTTTGCGCTCTGCAGCACTTCTGTCACCAACTGATCGAGCTCTGGATTGGGGTCTAGCATCACACTACCTTCAAAATCGCTTCGCGCGCTGGTGCTTGATCGCTCAGCGATCCGCCTAAAAGAGAATTCGCTCTATCGAACACCAAAAAGAACCAAAACAAGCGAGCGAATTAGTATACAACGAGCGAATCGTGCCGATCTTGGGCTTGATCGCTCATTTCGCTTCTTGCGCACAATCTCAGCCAATTGCCATAAAAACTAGCGCAATTGTACGCCAACGCCTATCGATTGTAAAGGAATAGCGCCAGCTCAAGTCTTTCTAAAGCTGTAACACCGAATCAAGTCGATCACTTCAAATAGCGCGTTAAGCTTCAACATAACGAAACGGCACTTTGTTTGTTACGAGAACGCAAACGCTATACGATTTTCGGTTGCCTAGCAAGCTCATCATAGTTCTAGCGGCGAAGTCTCTAGCCTCCATTCGGTCCTTGGCGCGTCCGCCTTCGGCTACAAAATGCCTATCCAGCAGAGCGACCTTCCTCCCCGCCCTTCTCCCGCCGCTGTACATTACCCACAAATCGACATACGGTCAGCGTTATCGGCCCTCACCCCCGGCCCCCTCTCTCGCACTGCGGGCGAAGGGCTGAATGTTGAGGTTGTGCGATTTCGCTACGCGAAATCGCACAACCTCATTAAAAAATCCGCCTTGTTGTATTTTTGGGCGGTCTCTCGGCACACAACTACAACACTCTGCTTACGGGCAAGCTGATAGTAGCCGTAGGCGGACGCGCTAGCCGCCCTGTTTGGGGAAGAGAGCAAGCCGCCAGATCGCTCAAGTGATCAAACGGATGTGGTATGCGAAGGTATAACAAAAAGCGCCTTACGGCCGAAAGCTCATAAGGCGCTTCGATCGCGGGATCGTTGATTTAGCTTTGAGCGAACCGATTGATGACGCTCTTGGGTGCCTGAAGATCAGCGGCAGGAGTACGAGCATGCAGCTCTTCGCTCATTTCGGCCAGATGGCGAATATCGGCAAACGGCCCTGCATCGCTGCTTAAGAGCGCCATCGAAAGGGTCATAAACGGCAGTTGCTTGACCTGACCGCTATCGTCGTTGACCTCAAGGTAGCCGCGTTTGCGATCGCGGTAGGCGTAGTGCACATGGACACCTTCATCGAAACTGCGTGCGACTTGCTCGCAGATCTGCTCGATACGATCGGGCGAAGCGGTGAGCACAAAATCGGGGCCGACCGCCACCTGACCGACGAAATCGTCGTTTGTGCCCAGTTGATCGATCGTCTCGTTCAGAATACGCGCCAAAAACTTCAGCACATCTTCGCCAGCTACCGAACCATAAAACTGGGTAAAACTATCGAATCCATTGATACGGATCGAAACAAAACCCCAGCCATCGCTGTTAAGCAACGAGCGCAACTGTTCGTTGACGAGATCGGCGGTTGGCAAACCTGTGACGGGGTGGCGCTGATTTTTGCGCCGCGCATCGTCGAGCAGGTTCTTGGCGATCATATGAACTTCTTCGATATCGAAGGGTTTTACGATGTAGTACTGGGCTTGTACTTCGCCTAAGCCTTTGAGACGGTCTTTGCGCTCGCCGTGAGCTGTTAGGAAAATGATGGGAATATGCTTGGTCGCGCGGTTCGCACGAATCGCCTTCCCTACATCGTAGCCTTCCATATCTGGCAGGCCCACATCGAGCAACACCAAATTGGGCGGATTCTGCCGACACATTTCAAGCGCGACCTTACCTCGTGAGGCCGTAGCCACATCGTAGCCCTGAGCTGTAAAGTAGAGCATCAAGAGACTTGAAATGTCGGGACCATCTTCAACGACCAAGATCTTATCTTTGCTCACGAGCCTATCCTTACCAAATGTGTTGTAAACGGATAATCAAACGTGTAGGAGGATTGCTGCTATGAAGAATAGCCCTTCATGAAGAAGTTTGTATTCCTCCTAAGCGAGCGTAGGCCGAAGTACTCTTCTTATTTACAAACTGAAATTCAAGGCCTCTCAGCTTGAATAGTTTGACTTTTAATGACTTCTCTATAAGTAAACGCCGAATTGTACAAATCTTACGTATAAGAGGAGATGTCATTACACTTACAGATCAAAGCACAATTTTTGGTGAAAGGTCACGCGTCTAGCACTATTGTGTATATAGATATACCTCTTAATCGATCAGAAAGAAACTCGCTCACGCTAGCTTTCACTGTGTAACAGCTTTCACAGGACTTTGCTCAACAATCAACGCTCAGCTCCACAGATCTGTTAGAAGATCCGATCACTTTATTGCTTTTTGGCCTTCGGCAGAGTGAAACTTGACTAGTTTTGTTGTGCGAGATCTCACACAACCTTTTTCCGGCTTTTCGTTTTTCTGCGCTAAGAGCGTGCACCTCTTTAAAACGGATTTGCTATGATATAAGACAAGCTTAGCATTTGTAGATAGAGATGTAAGGCAAAAAATAGTGTCCTACACGTGAATATTTCACAACTTTTTTGCTCAGGCAGGCAGCAATAATAGTCGCTCGATGCAGACTTCAGCACTGGCCCACAAACAAAGAGATCTGCGCTCATTACGAGGCAGATCTCTTGATGAGGCTATGGTCGAGAGCTTTATGGCGAGGTTAAATATTCTCGCGCCAACAAACCGAGCTGTACCTCGTAGCGCGTTCCCGCAAACTCAGGGAAGTGTTCGAGGCGCGCTCGTTCGAAATATTGCACCAAATACTCCTGACCCGTATCGGCGCGCTGAGCGTAGTAAGGCTCGGTCAAGGGCAGGCCCACGATCGCTAGACCGCCGTTCGCCTCCCAAGCGTCGCGGAAGGGCGGGCAGATGCTATGGCCGCTCTCGGGGAAGAAGAGGCATTCGGGCGGGGCTGACTCGAGGCGCGGGCGGCTCTGCCAATCGACGCCTTGGCGGCGCAACAGAGCATCGCCCAAACGCCCAAGCTGCACTTCATAGATCGTACCGCTGAACTCTGGGAAGTGCTCGAAACGGTTGCGCTCGAAATACTGCACGATACGCGGTCGGCCCGTGCCAGCCTCCGGCTCGATCATCTCTTCGGTCAGCGGGTAGCCGAAGCGCTCAAGGCCTCCATTCTGCTCCCAGTAGCGCAAGAATGCGCCGCGTAGACTGTGGCCGGTCGCCTCGAAGTAGCGCCCGCCCTGCGGCACAGGCGCATCGTATTCAAGATAGATCGGAGCGCCGGGCGACTGCAGATTGATCGTCACAGGCCCGCCGACGTTGTTATAGATCGTCATGGTCTGGCCGTTCCAGCCGCGCACCAAAATCTCGCGGCAGCCGCAATCGACCAGCACCTGCTGATCGGTTTCGCCGATCCGCCACATCACATCGACTCGCCGACCATTGCCAGCGAAGCTATACCAAAACAGGCCGGGATGCTCGGGGTGGTTGCCATCGGCCGTGATTCCGGTCTGGGCTAGACCAGCCAGCATCTGGGTCATAGTGCGATAGGCCAAGAAGGCGGGCTTGCGCAGATCGGCCCGATTGGGGTCGAGCGGATAGGAACGGGTCAGCAGGCCGTAGTGATATTCGTAGTTGGCGTCGTCGTAGACGGGGTGCTCGTAGGAAGCGCCCGGCTCGGTGTCGTTGCGCAGATCGTACCAAAAGATCTTTTCGATGCTCGGGTGTGACAAAGCCATAATATAGGATCGCACCAAGAAAAAGGCTTGGGTATCGCGATCGACGCTATCGAAGCGCTGCGAATCGTGCCAGCCCAGTTCGGTTAGCCAAACGGGTTTGGCACCATAGCGCAGCAGCAAGCCATCGAGAATCGAGAACTCGGTGCGCATATCGGCTTGCAGGCCATTACGCCAAGGGGTACCCTCCGGCGCGTTCGGGCGATAAGGGTGAATGGCGATAATATCGAAATGCTGCCAAGCACCCAGCTTGCCCAGCTCTTCTAGATAATCCATATAATCGTAATTGAAGGGCGAAGGTGGCTCTCCCCAAATCGAAGCCATACCGCCCATTACGATCACGGCCTCTGGATCGGCAGCTTTTGCGGCGGCATAGCCAACCTGTAAGATCCGCGCGAAGTCACGCACTTCGTAGAGACCACTCTCATAGCCAGAACGTGCAAGATTCGGTTCATTCCAGAGCTCCCAATATTTGATCTGGCCTCGATCGCGCCCATAGCGCGCGACGGCGTTATAGACAAAATCGCCCCAATCGTCGATCCACTCTTCAGGGGTTGGGTTCTTTCCTTTAAACCAAGCCGGATTGTAGTCGAGCAAACCTAATACATTGATACCGGCCTCGACCTGCAACTGAATAGCGCGATCATAATTGTAAAAACCACTACTGTTGCCGGTCCAGTTATATGGGCCATGCGGCTCTTTTTGAATCTCGTGCCAGAACAGCTCTTCGCGCTGCCACTGCACACCAGCCTCGCGCATCAGTTGAACAGCAGCAGGCATCTCATCGGCACGAATACGATTACCGAGCGCTGCCACCACACCAAAAGGGGTGCCTTTATCGCGCCAAGGCAAGGCTTCTTGCTGTGCATCGGCTGCTTGAGTCGATGCAACCTGAGATGAAGGAAAAAGAGAGACACTACACAAAATCAAAAAAAGGCATATGATTCGAGTAGCACGAAGTGGCATAGAGTACGCTTCCCTTAAAATTGCAAATCTATTTGAATATTCTTATCAGACAGGGGTAGTATCATCGCGCGAGCCTAGATTGTCAACTTCTCAATATTACAGAAGGTTACAACCATCGCAGTCTAACATTAGAATACGACGATCGCTAGGGGATTGTATCCCTATTGTGGAGCTTGCTTTTGGCTTAGTTCCAGACACAGCTCTAACACGAATAGCGCCAGTTGTCCAAAAGCCTATGGTATAATAAAAACCAGTTAATGGCCGCGTCGGGACGCCTTATCTGGCGCGCAGTTTCGAGAAAGGATACTACTTATTATGACGGTTGCTGCGCCGCAGACAGTCCAAATTACCTGTCCCAATTGCCGAACTCCATTCCAGACACAGATCTTTAGTATTGTTGATGTCCAACAACAGCCTATTCTCAAACAGGCACTTCTGGCGGGCCAACTCAATGTTGCCGTCTGTCCACGTTGTGGCGCGGGAAGTATGTTGGGTGTTCCCCTCATCTACCACGATGCAGAGAAACAACTCTGTCTGATCTACTTCCCACAAGAGCTCAACGCTTCGACCCAAGAGCAAGAGCGCTATATCGGCGACGCCACCAATCTGCTGATTCGCGGGCTACCCGCCGATGCACCGCGCGGTTACTTGCTCAACCCACGTCGCTTCATCACGCTCAACTCGCTGATCGACGCAATCTTCGAGGCTGATGGCGTCACCAAAGAGATGCTCGAAGCCCAGCGCAAGCGAGTCGATATTATCGCCGAACTCGCCAATGCGATGCAAAATGAAAGCGAGCTGGCCAAAGTTGTAGAGAAGCACAAAGCAGCGCTCGATGCAGACTTCTTCATGACACTACTGGCATTCGCCCAAGCCAATGCCCAACAAGGTCAACCGGACAGCGCTCAAATGCTGCTCACGCTGCGTCAACAAGTTGCCACACTGGCTGGCTTTGACCTCAGCACGATCGATGGCGAGACCGACGAAAACTTCGATGCCGCACAAAACGAAGCGCTTGAACGCCTGAGCAAAGTCAGCGATGAAGAGCTTGAGGATGCAGTTGCTGAGCTTCGCCCGTTGATCGATTACAGTTTCTTTCAAGTCTGGACCAATCGAATCGAAAACGCACAGGCAGCAGGCGACAGTGCCGAGGCCCAACGCCTGACCGACCGCCGCGCTCGGATCATCGAGTTGGTGGAAGCCATGGACGCCAAGGCGCAAGCGATGTTCGAAAAAGGCACCGCTATTCTGCAGGCTGTTGTCGATGCTGAAGATCTTGAAGCCGCACTGCGCGCCCAAGGCGATGCTATCGATGCAAGCTTCTTAATGGTGCTCGGTGTCAACACCGAAGCCGCTATGCACAATAACAACGCCGCTTTGGTCGAGCGCTTCCAAAAGATCGCCCAGATTGCCAAAACCATTATCGAAGAGAAGCTCTCGCCCGAAGATCGCTTTATCAGCGAGCTGCTCAGTTGCGAAACGCCACAAGAGAGCACCAAGCTCTTGCGACGCAATGTCGCCAAGGTAACGCCCAAGCTGATCCAGCGTCTCAACGAGCTGGCCGATGAAAACAAAAACAGCCCCGACAGCGAGCGCCTACGCCAGTTCGCGCGCGAAGCCGGAGCGATGTTGTTCTAAGTGCTCGAAACATAGTAATGGTCGAACATAGACACACTGCAGATAAGAAGCTGAGACCTGCTAGGAAGGAATCCGCCCAAAAATCGCTTGTGTCACCATAATTCTAAGGAAATTGCCCCACAGACTGTGGGGCAATTTCCTATTTGCAGCAATATCATCGCTAAACAAGCCGCTCGCCACATTCATGACGCGGCCCGAATAGCGATTACATTTCAACGAGGTTAATCAACAAAGCGCTTTGCAAAGCCTACAAACGGAAGGAGTAACATCAAAGTTCTAGCATTCACTCTAACCGCATATATACGAAATCAGCCTGATCATTGGCAGATCGCTTGGCGACACAAACAGAAAATGCTGCCCTGCCGAAGCCAAGATAACCTGCCCAAATCGATGAAGCGATTTCGAGACAAGCCAGCATGCCTGATATTGGAACAACACAACTTTGAGGCGTTTGTATTAACAACAACTCAGAACGAGGTTTGGTATGAACAAACTATGGTCCCGTTTTGGCCTCTTTGAGATGTTACAACGGGAATTCAAAGGATACAACGCAGGCACATTTCGCCAAGATCTTTTGGCAGGCATCACAGTCGGAGCGGTTGCACTCCCCTTGGCACTCGCTTTCGGAGTAGCCAGTGGAGCCGATGCCGCCGCAGGTATCGTAACCGCGATCTTAGCAGGCATTATCATCGCCGCCCTCGGAGGCGCGCCCTTTCAGATTAGCGGGCCAACTGGCGCCATGTCGGCCGTCTTGATCGTCTTGGCCCAACGCTATGGTCTAGAAGGCATCTGGGCGGCCAGTTTAATCGCCGGTATCGCAATGCTTCTGCTCGGTGTCTTCCGCCTCGGACGCTACATCGCCTTCATCCCCTCCCCAGTGATTACAGGTTTCACCAGCGGCATCGCCCTGATCATCGCAATCGGTCAGATCGACAATGTGCTCGGCGTCTCAGGTCCTCCCTCAGAAAACTCGCTCGAAAAGCTCTTCAGCTACTTCATTCACCCCGTAACACCCGACTGGCGCGCCGTCGGCATCGCGGGTCTGGTCGCCCTCACCATGATCGTCTGGCCGCGCATCAACAAAAGTTTTCCAGGCTCTCTGGTTGGCATTATCCTCGCCACCATTATGACAGTCAGTCTCGGCTGGGACATCGCCCAAATCGGCGAGATTCCTCGCACGATTCTGCTCGAACACCGCCTCACCTTCTCGGGCATTCCATGGGGCGATCTCAACAACTTGATCGCGCCCGCTATCTCGATCGCAGCTCTCGGAGCGGTCGAAAGCCTCTTGTGTGGCTCGGTTGGTTCAACCATGACGGGCAAACCTTTCGATAGCAACCAAGAGTTGATCGGCCAAGGCATCGGCAATGTGATCATTCCCTTCTTCGGAGGCGTGCCTGCCACGGCCGCTATCGCCCGTACCAGCGTTGCGGTGAAAAGCGGCGGCGTCACCCGCATGACCAGCATCATCCACGCCGTTGCGCTGCTGCTCAGTGCGCTTGTGCTCAGCCCGCTGATCAGCAAAGTGCCCTTGGCGGCCCTCGGCGGCGTACTGATGGTAACGGCTTGGCGCATGAACGAATGGGAGGCCATTCGTTTCTATGCCCATACTCGCCTCAAGCATGCCTTGGTCGGTATGCTGGTGACCATGGTCGCCACAGTCGCGCTCGACCTGACCCAAGCCATTCTGATCGGCATCGCCATCTCGGCCCTGCTCTATATCCGCCAATCGGCCAGCAGCCTCACCATCGCCAGCGAGCCGGTGCGCCCCGAGAAGCTACGCACTCAAGGCCATTCGGTCGCCGATCACGACGACACGATCGTCTACTATCTCAGCGGCCCACTCTTCTTTGGCACCGTCAACAGCGTGCTAGAAGCCTTTAAACTGCGCGGCAGCCAACAAAAGCTGATTCTAAGCATGCGCGGTGTACCCCTGATCGATGTTATGGGTGTCGAAGCGCTCAAACAGATCGTCGAGCAACAGCGTCATATCGGCGGCGATGTCTACTTTAGTGGCTTGCAACCGAGTGTCAACGAGATGTTTAAGCGCTCTGGGCTGCTCAATATGCTCGGCGAAGACCATATCTTCTGGAGCGCCGACCAAGCTATTGTGGCTATCAGCACCACTCCGTCAGCCTAAATGGCTTGTTCCTAGCCTATAAAAGCATCCCTTCGATACAAGCAGAAGGCCATCTACCAGCGAATGATGTTCACTAGTAGATGGTCTTTTATACGCTCGCCAAATGCTCAAGCGGTGAGGTCTCTAGCCCCCATGCGGTCCCAAGCGCGTCCGCCTCCGGCTATCAAATGGGCTAGCCTGCCCTCATCCCCAGCCCTTCTCCCGCATTGCGGGAGAAGGGAGCGCTACGAAGCCCTCATCGCAACCTCGTCAAACAGCGAAAAACGAAGAACGCCGATAGCACTGCCCTTTGTTGGGCGGGATGTTGGTAGCCGTAGGCGGACGCGCCAAGTGACGAATGGAAGGAAAAGATCTCGCCGCAGCAAGCTATTGATATCAAATCCGTTCAAAGACTTGTGTTCTTGTAACGCTGGAAAGACAAAAATAGTTAAGTTCCACTCTGCCGAAGGCCAAATAGAAAGTAATCTATCGGATTTGGTATGATCTGCTAGGCAAGCGGCAAAGAGCTAGGTCTTAAAGACGCGATAATTCAAGTTAGGGAAGGGATTATCTTGATCTTCGATCTGCTCGAGCATGGTCTGCTCGGCATAGGCCAGCTTAGGCAGCTTTAACAGATCGAGCATAATACTAAAACGCCGCAAATGGGTTCGCCAGCGGCTCACCGCCTCGGTCTCTTCGATACCTGCGCTCAACAACACAGGCCAATCGCTCGCCTGAGCCAACAGCAGCTCGCGCAAAGCCTGATTAAGAATTCGCTCTTGAAATTCGTTGCCCGGCTCTTCTTGCTGAATCAACTGGCTGAAATGCCCTTCGGCCTGATAAAGCTCTTGCCAATAGCGTTTGGTAAGCGGCCCTTGCCAAGCATAATGGCTCGCGTCAGCCGTCCACGAAGCCGAACGCAGACGGGCACGCTCGCGAGGAGGCTTCTGGCGCAAAATCTGGCGTGGCGTCGCGAGCTTCAAGCGCGGATGGTTACTACACTGCATCAGCACACTGCGCAGCCACACCATGCCTTCAAACCAGTCGCTGCCGATCAACTGTAGATCGAGCGGCACGATCAGGGTTTCAAGCCCATTTTCGGCCATACGATCCAACACGGCAACAAAGTGGCTCGCATGTTCTTGGGCCTGGTGATAGGCGTGGTAAGGGTCGTAGGGGGCCGCGCCCTCCGAGCCTCTGGCCCAGTAGGGTAGGCCCGACTGCACATCGCGCCGCATATCGCGATAGACCGGGTCGCCGCGATAACCCAGCGCTTCTGACCAGATGTGAATGCCGACCTGGGTATCGATCGGCAGCGCAGCCAAGCGATGATCGATCAGCCAAGCCGGATCGGGAGCAAGTTTTGCGCTCTGATCGCGCTCATACTCCAAGGTCGCAGGATCAACCAAAAGGTAGCGCATGCCCGCCGATTGCAAGAGGGTTGGCAGCTCGGGGCGCACCCCCGAATCGGGCAGCCAGATGCCGCGAGCACGCCGCAAGCGCTGCGAAGTCGAAGCGACCCCTAGCTCGATCTGGGCGCGCAGCGAACCCTGAGCGCGCAACAGCGGCATATAGGCGTGCGTAGCTACACCTGCGATCGGCTCGATCACGCCCATGGCGCAAAGCGACTGCAGCTCAGCCACAAGATCGCGACTACATCGCTGCTCAAAAGAAGCGAGAATGTGTGAACCCCATTCGAGGAAAAAACGGGCCAGATAGGCTTGGTGAGCCAGCGATTCCTGTTCCCAGCGAACCGCCGCTTGAGTGGCGTTTTCAAGCGACTGCTGCATCCACAGCGAGAAATGCTTCTGTACAAGTGGATCAGCCAGCTGTTCGAGCAAAATCGGCGAACAGGCTAAAGCGATCTGTGGCTGAAGCCGAGCATGCTGCAATTCCCACAACACATTAATCAATGGGATCAGACCTTCGGCGATGGTATGGTGAAGCTGATCTTCTCCGACTGCTGTTCGTGCGGCGCGTCGCACATATGGCACATGAGCAGTCACAAGAAAGGCTATATGCATAAGTCGTATCTTTTGCCAGATTACGCAACAAGTCATCAGCCGATGTCGCATAACACCGGCTTATCGAGCACCCATAGGCGCGGCGGAGGTATGATTGTTGCTAGTCGATTGTATTGTCCCAAGGAGCGCGGTCGTAGGTACGACGTGGCACTCCGGCACGCATACGGTCGCTGACTGGCTTTTGCGAGGGGAGGGCGAGTTTCTGCAGCACCTTGTTATAGGGCAACACTTCTACCACTGTATCGCTGCTGCCACGGGCAAACAACGCAATCAGAAATAATACAATATAAAAGGCTACAACAGCGCCTGTCACCCAAGGTCCAGGTATCAACGCGACCGAAGCATGATTGATCCAAGTTACCGCATCGATCGGTGGTAAATCGGGGCGCGGGTGTATTGTCAGTTTGAGCAACCACGCCAATAAGAGGAACAAAAAGATCGCCAGGTAGTTATTGCGCAGACGGCGACCTAACGATTCTAAAAAAGTCGTCTTATAGTGAGGGTAGTGCATATCACGGACGACCAACTGCTGCCAGATCTGGCTCAGGGCCACGCGATTCTCCTGCAAAATCGTTCCGTAATAGTCACTTTCCAACAGACGTAACCAACCACCCCATAAATCGTAATAACGGTAACGCCGCGCTTCAATAAACCAAAACGAGCAGGTCAGCAACATCACCAACAGCAACACCGTGTGGGAATGGTTAGGATCGCTCAATACGAAGCTAGCCGCCGTACCACTGGTAACAACCGCCCAATTCGTCGGTATATCGATTCGATTCCGCCACATCGAAACACGATCCATCAAGGCTCGATAGACGTGGACAGTCGCTCCAACTGGTGGTGGTTGGGGTACACTCATCTTTATAACTACCGTTACTAGACCGATCTAGCCTAATGAAATTTATTGTAGCACAGCCATCATAGGCATGCTAGTTTTGGAAGCCTGCCCTTAGCCATACACACAGAGCGGTCTGGTATTCAGCGAAACAGCTTCTAACAGACCCTGTACCAAATCCGTTTAAAGACGTGCATGCTCTTCGCTCAGAAAAACGAAAAGCCGGGAAAGATCTAGTCACCTTCCGCTCTGCCGAAGGCCAAAGAGAACCTAATCAACCGGATTTGGTACTGCAAAAGAACATCGCACTAAGTTCAGCTCTTCTGGCTATGCTCGCTCCGGCATGGTTCTAATACTAACTTAATACTTAAAGCTATTAATTATTTTCACTATAAGGTATACTGAAGATAGTCTGTGATTGAGACGCCACTTCGTATATCAATCACATCACCCCTCATAGCACCAAGTGCTAGCAAGGAAACAGTATGTTACCTAAGGATTCAAATTCAAACGGACAGCAGCGGCAAAATAACGGCCCCCAGATCCCTCGTTGGATGCCCGATGGTCGTATTTGGTTGATTCTCCTCGGAGCGCTGCTGTTGTGGAATATTTTTGGCATTCGTCCCCAAGAGCCAACGCTGAACGTACCTTACAGCAGCTTCATTCAACAGGTGCGTGATGGCAAAGTCAAATCGGTACAGATCACCGATCAAGAGATCAAAGGGACCTATGTCGCACCTCAACCCGTAACTTCTAATACGAATGTCACTGGAGGCTTGCCTTTCAGTAATCCGCCAGAAGAGCTTACGAAATTCACCTCGATCCAGCCAGCAACGGGTGACGATCGTCTCTTGGCACTCCTTGAAGAAAAAGGGGTAGAAGTTATCGTTCAAGTTCAAGAGCCTTCGATCTTGCTCACCCTTATGGTTACACTGCTTCCTACCCTCTTGATCGTAGGCCTTCTGGTCTTTATGATGCGCCAACAATCGCGCGGTCAGCAGGGCATCTTTAGCTTTGGTCGTTCGCGCGCCAAAGAGCACACCCTCGACCGCCCGACCGTTAAATTCAGCGATGTTGCGGGCGCCGACGAAGCCAAGCGCGAACTGGTCGAAGTTGTCGACTTCTTGAAAAATCCTGACCGCTACAAAGCGCTGGGGGCCAAGATTCCGCGCGGCGCGCTGTTGGTGGGCCCTCCCGGAACAGGTAAAACCTTGCTTGCGCGCGCCGTCGCTGGCGAAGCAGGTGTGCCCTTCTTCAGCACCAGCGCCAGCGAGTTTGTAGAGCTCTTTGTCGGTGTCGGCGCCAGCCGCGTGCGCGATCTCTTCGATCAGGCGCGCCGCAACGCCCCTGCGATCGTCTTTATCGACGAGCTCGACGCGATCGGACGCCAGCGTGGTGCAGGTATGGGTGGTGGCAACGACGAACGCGAGCAAACTCTCAACCAAATCTTGGTCGAGATGGATGGCTTCGAAGGCAATACCGATGTTATCATCATCGCAGCTACTAACCGTCCCGACGTGCTTGACCCGGCCCTGCTACGCCCAGGACGTTTCGACCGCCAGATCACGGTCGGTCTGCCCGACGTTCGCGGACGCGAAGCGGTCTTAAATATCCACCTACGTGGTAAGCCGGTAGCGCCAGACGTTAACCCTTCGCTGCTAGCGCGCCAAACGCCCGGCTTCGCTGGTGCTGACCTTGCCAACTTGGTGAACGAAGCGGCCCTGCACGCAGCTCGACGCGGCGACAAACGCATCAGTATGCGCCACTTCGCCGAAGCGCTCGATAAGATCGTGCTTGGCACCGAACGGCCCGTTTTGATGACCGAACACGACCGCAAGGTGATCGCCTACCATGAAGCTGGCCATGCCTTGGTCGGTATGCTCTTACCAGAGGGCGATCCCGTCACTAAAGTGACGATTATCCCGCGTGGACGGGCCTTGGGTGTAACCCAATACGCCCCTGAAGGCGATCGCTACAACTACTCGCGCCAACATCTGCTCACCAAACTGGCGACTCTGCTGGGTGGACGCGCCGCCGAGATGGTGGCGATCGGTGAGATCACAACCGGCGCCGAGAGCGATTTGCAACGCGCCACTCAGCTAGCCCGCAGCATGGTTGGTCGCTGGGGTATGAGCGAAGAGCTGGGTTTACTGTTCGCCGACGAAAGCAACGACAATCCCTTCTTGGGGCGCGAGATGGCAGGCCCGCGTATGCATAGCGAAGCCACAGCCGCACGCCTCGATAACACAGTGCGCAATCTCTTAGATGAGCGCATGGAGCTGACCTTAAAAACCTTGCGCGAAAACCGCGATGCGCTCGATCGTATCGCCCAAGCCCTGCTTGAGCACGAAACGATCGACCAATATGGATTGATGGCAGCTATTCGGGGCGAAGAAGTGCCTCCGCCTTCTACGGACTGGTCTGCGCCGACTCAGCCGCCTCAACCGACTCAACCGCCGGCGCCACCTCAGCCGCGCCCCGGTCTGATACCCTCATAAGCAATTAGGCTATAACCAAAAAGGTCTCTAGAGAACGCTCTAGAGACCTTTTTGTTTTAGTAAAAAAGTGTTATTTTGCTCATCAGCCGAGTCAAACTCAGCAGTTAAACGGTGTATCAAAAGAGAAGGCTTTAGGCTGCTGCAAAACATTGAAGCACCATAAATTTTATTATAAAATAATTAACCAATGATCAAATATGCATTTCCAATAGTATTAATCGACAAGCGAGCTCATAGCCAGATGTTAATCGCGCCGCCTGGATAACAACGCTCACTCATAATTGTCTCTCTGAAAGCGATAAAGACAATTTCTACAAATGTTGTCTTCCGCGATATCAAAGGCTTCAGCAACAGCATATGTTTTCAAGGCCAAATAACTTCAATACGCTACAAACGATGTTTCCCAGATCGATCGTTCTTGGGTTTCAATCCTTGTTGTCTGCATAGCACCAATGCAAGACCGCAGAAACTGTGTAAACCTGGTGTGAATGAAAGCACTATCACCAAACCTAGGGAGGTCGGATGTGACGCTTCGATTCCAGCAGAAGCTAACGATACCCATTCTCTCTCGCCCGCTTATTAACCGTGCGGGATTGACCGCCCAACTTGAAGAAGCCATTGTTAATCGAAGGATTGTTGTACTAGCAGCACCCGCAGGTTGGGGAAAGACCTCGCTGCTTGTAGAATGGGCAGCCCAAACGCAACTGCCTGTCGCTTGGTATACTCTCGATGCCGCCGATCATGATCCACATCGCTTTCTCGACTATCTCTTACACACCGTGGCTCCCTTTGTGCCACACGCCGCCGAGCTCGCGGAACGTATCGATAGCAGCTTGCCCCAAAGTCTGGCTGAGATAGGCCACGAGGCGGCCCTGCTTATCGCCGACGCTCCACACCCCTTCGCGCTTGTCATCGACGACCTTCAGCTCTTAACCGATGGACCAACCTTGCCGGGAAGCAACCTTGTAACAAGCCTTTTGGCTTCCTTGATCGAATACGCTCATAACTGCCACCTTGTCTTAGCTTCACGAACCGTGCCCAATTTACGCGGCCTGGTGCGTCTTGTAGCTCAACAGCGAGCTGCTATCTTCGACTATGCCCTGCTGCAATTCCGGCCCGAAGAGGTTCAACAACTGGCCGAAATGATCAGCGAACACGAGCTTTCAGAGGAACATGCCCAAGAGCTGAGCGCTCAATTCGAAGGCTGGGTGACAGGTATCGTACTCTATCTCGACCGCTCAAACCACGGCCACTATCAGTTTAATCTCAATGGCGTAAACGACACGAGCAAAGTCTACGCCTATTTCGCAGAACAAGTCGTTGCGCCACTCGATCCAGAGTTTCAACGTTTTCTAGAAGATACAAGTATCTTCGAAGATCTTTCACCCGAACGTTGTGATCTGCTGCGCAAGAGCACAAACTCGCGTGATTTTCTCGAACAGACCTTGCGCCACAGCTTGTTCGTCTCGATGCGGGGCAACTGGCTCTCGTACCATAGCCTCTTTCGCGACTTTCTACGCGAACGGCTCGCGCGCGACACGCAACGCTATAAACGCTTGTTGCTGCGCGCCGCCGAAATCTATCGCTCTGAAGAAGATCTTCTACGGGCGCTCGACTGCTACTTAGCGAGCGATAGCTACGAGCAAGCCATTCAACTCTTACACGACTTTATTCCGCTTTTCCGCCAACGCTCGCTCCATTCGACCATCGTGGCCTGCCTCAATCGCGTGGAAAAGATCACCATGCTGCCGCCCGAGCTGCTGCTCGAACAGGCGCGTGTTTATAGCGATCTAGCGCTCTGGGAGCAAGCCTTCGCCGCTATCGATCTGGCCGAAACCTTGGGCGATGATTCAGTTCGCCAAGCAGCCCAGATCAGCAACGCCGATATGCACTTTCTGGCAGGCAAACGCCAAGAAGCTCAGAGTCTTCTCGATGCGGTCGAGGTCGATAGTCTCAGTCCACTGCTGCGCATCAACTATATGATGGTGAAAAGCCGCTTACTATTGACTCAAAGCGAGGTCGGGCAAGCGATCAATATCCTCGAAGAGGCCCTACAGCTCAGCGCGAACTGCAATCAACAAGATAAACAACTGATCGGCACCCTCACCGATATCCTCGGTTTGGCCTATGCCCGCAATGGCGATCGTCGCGCAGCTCAGCGCTACCTGCGGCGCGCCGACGCCTGCTGGCGCGTTTTGGGCAACATGGGGCGCCGCGCTATGACGCTCAACAACCTGGGCATGCTCGCGCTAGAAGAGCTGCGCTTCGGTGAAGCCCGCAGCGCCTTCAAGGAAGGACTTGAGACCGCCCAGCGCACCTCACGTCGCCGAACCGAAACAACACTGCTCTGTAGCATGGCCGAGCTTGAGCTCTATCAAGCCAATTTTGAAAAGGCGCTCAAGCATTTCGAAGAGGCCTACAACTTAGCGATGCGCTTTTACATTGTGCCGAGCGCAGCAAGCGCAGCCATCGGGGCATGGTGGTGCGCGCTGTTGGCAGGCGATAGAGAGCTGGCCCAAGCGTGGCATGCCCACGCCTTGGAAGCGGAAACAGACACCAACCCTGAACTCAACGCGCGCCTTGTATTGGCCCGCAGGCGAGCGAACTTAATCGGCTTCAGTAACGATAAGGTTTCCGAGCTTGAACTCAGCAAGCTAGAAGCGCATAGCAACTCGTTGCTGATGCTTGATAAGATCGAATATCTGCTTCAGAGGGCACTGGAAAGTAGCTTGAAGAACGATAGAGCCCAATTTGAAACGCTTTGGCAAAAGATCGATCCGCTGATACAGCAGCTTGTGCCTAAACTACGTGAGCAGCTGCTTCAGCCCTACCAAAGCTACTTCGCTCCCGCACAACAAGCGCCAGCCCAAACCAGCAGCGCTTCAAGCCTAAGCCAAAAGACGCTCTCGTACTGGCGTATCAGCGCCTTGGGGGTCTTTGAGTGTGTTCGCGACGGCGTCAATTGCGAGCTATCTCCGATCTATCAAGCCCTGCTGACACGCCTGCTCGATGCAGGGCCGGGCGGTATGCCGGTCGAGCGCTTATGGGAAGCAGTCTGGGGCGAGAGCGACCTCTCGATGACGGCGCTTCACCAAGCCCTGCGCCGTCTGCGCGCCAATACCGGGCTAGCGGCTTCGGCCCGCGATGGCATCTGCGCGATTCGCACACCTTGGGAGCAGATCAGCTACGATGTGGCGCACTTCGAGCAAGCGCTACGTTCAGCTCAAAGCCTTGAAGAGCTGATCCAAACGGCAGATCTCTATGGGGGTGATTTTCTACCAAGCGCGCCGCTCAGTGCTTCTTTGTGGGCCACAGCACGGCGCGATCATCTCCAGCAGCGTTACCTCGATTTACTTGAACAACTAGGCAAGTTACACGAGCAACTGGCGCCTCAAAAGGCCATCAACTATTATCAACAGCTGCTTCAAATCGATGGATGCCGCGAACAGACCGCACTCCATCTTATGCGTATCGCTGCGCAATATGGCAATCGCTCGTTGGTGCATTCAACCTACGAATATCTCGGTTTGGCCCTGCGCAGCTTAAACGCGACACCGAGCCAGTCAACCCACGAGGTCTATCGGCGTTTGGTGGCTTCGTAAGACACTTCTCTTTCGTTCTAAAGGATTTCGCATCAACACGCGAAATCCTTTAGAATGCTCTTCTTCTCCCAGTCCGCTCTGCTGGGATAGCCATCTCACTTGAACGGTTGATAGCAAATCTAGCTGATCGCGCTCTGTTTGGCCTTTGGCAGAGCGGAACGTGTCTCTTTTTGGTGTGTGAGATTTCGCCCTGCAGGGCGAAATCTCACACAACCTGTTTCTCGGCTTTTCGTTTTTCTGAGCGAAGAGCATGCAGGTCTTTAAACGGATTTGGTATCACACCCTCCTCCCGCAATGCGGGAGCTATGCATTACTCAAAAGTCGTGTCGGCAGCAACAGGCGATTGTTCGCATAGCATCGCGGAATTATCCTTGAGAGCACAGAACCATCACCATTCACCCCCTCGCCCGCAGTGCGGGAGAGGGGGCCGGAGGTGAGGGCAGATAACGCTGACCGTATGTTGATTTGTGGCTAATGTACAGCACGCGGGAGAAGGGCAGGGGATGAGGGCAGGCTAGCCCATTTGGTAGCCGTAGGCGGACGCGCTTGGGACCGTATGGAGGGTAAAGACCAAGCCGCTTGAGCAATAAGTTGGTTAAGCGGTGCTGCAATAAGAGCGCTTAGCTGCTGCAACAAGCGAAGGCTTGGTTTGTAATGCAATGGGTCAAAGATCTTTACCAGAGTCAACCACAAGTCATCATTGCGTCAACCTTGAGTCAACGGTATTGATTATAACTTTGGTAGTTGAATGACGAATACGTGAGGCCACCAAGGAGCACGCTATGATCACCAAAGAACAATACCAATCTTTCAGCTTCAACTCTGATGAACCGTATGGTGACCCTGACACTCACTAATCGCCAACGAAGTAACCAAGCGTGTATTAAAGTTTGGCTGCTTCACACAGGCTCTTCCAGAGAGCCAATATTTTAGTCACACGTATACTTATTCACTACCAAATGATTTTTCTCCGCTGAGAGTGCTCTTATAAGAAAGTGATCTCACTAGAGCGATCTTGCAGGATGGGTCCGTTCTGGTAGGCTTGTTTATAAGGCGCAACCAGCACTATTATCGTGTAGCAAGTCTCCGTCTGAGTATGCATGGAATCTCAACCGACTTGCTACATAGCCCCTCTTGTTGAGCATAAAGCGTCAACCATAGCATCTAAACAGACTTCACAACAAAGTGGAGGATGGCTTTGCTATGGGAAAAGTTCATGACGGTGTCTGGCCTTGAAAGTGACAACATCCACCGTTACTGCGAGACGCTTTTGCCATTGGTGGCGGTTGTTCGGGTAAGGAGAGATGCTCGATATTTAATAACAAGATATTGGGGGTAGATCAATGACACTCAAACAGGGGCCAGTTCAGAGCAGCTTCAGGCTACGCCCCGGAACAAGTACTCGCCCTGCGCTTACTCGTTTAGCCATGCTTGCTGCTGCAAACCCGACCATTGCGAGCACGCTTCTCGACAATCCTGTGGCAGCAGCAAGTTTGCACCCGCACTACCCGATTATGCTCGATGCGATCGATCGTGCGATTTTGACAGAGATTCAGTCGCGTGCTCGTTCGATCAACGATTTTCTCAATAGGTTGGCTGTGATTATCGACGATGAAGAAGAGATACTTTCAGGATAGGCGGTGGCTTAGGACAAAGCGGATCACGAAACAATAAGAGGCGGCATGGTTAGCGAACCATACCGCCTTTTTGTATCTTACACCAAATCCGCTTGTTGAGCTCAGCGCTCTGGCGGTCAGGTCTCAAGCTTCCATTCGTTCCTTAGCGCGTCCGCCTTCGGCTATCAACATCCCGCCCACCAAACGAGACTTGTAGCTGTACGCCAATGTTATACCAGATCCGTTTAAAGGCGTGCATGCTCTTCGCTTAGAAAAACGAAAAGCTGGGAAAAGGCTTGTGTGAGATTTCGCGCGGCCGCGCGAAATCTCACACCCAAAAAGAGTCACGTTCCGCTCTGCCGAAGGCCGAAGAGAAAGCAAGCTAACGGATTTGGTATTACTCTTCGATCAGTTCCATCGACTCGATCTTTTCAAGCGCGAAGGAGCGAAGATCGTTGCGCAAATAACAGAAGGCGCGCAAAAAGAGGCCGCTACGTTCGTGGGTGATCTCGATCGGACGAATCAGGCGCAGGGTTGGCTCGGGCGTGCTAACCGAGCGATAGATGATCGAGATCCGGCGCCCTTGGCGCAGGGCCTGTTCGATCACGGGAGGCGGCGCTTGTTCTACTTGGCCGGGCAATAGACCTCGCTGGAAGCGAAGCACATCGTCGAGGGTGTTGATCTCGCGCTCGGCAAGCTGGCCTAACAGATAACGATACAAGCCTTCGAGCGCCATCACATCATCCATGGCGCGATGGGAAGGGCGCGCTAGACCGATATCAGCGGCCAAGGATGCAAGGCTGTGTGAAGCGCGCCGTAAGAGGCGGCGCGACAACACAAGGGTATCGATCACTGGATTAGCAAGCGGCGGCTGGGCAAGACGCTGCAGCTCGTTGTTGAGAAACGCGACGTCGAAGGGCGCGTTGTGGGCGACCAGCACAGCACCTTGCAAAAGTGGCAAAACATTAGGCGCAACTTCTGCAAAGAGCGGAGCATCTGTCAGCATTTCAGGGCTGATCTGGTGGACCTGAAACGCCTGACTGTCCATAGGATGGCAAGGATTTACAAGGGTGCGGTAGCTCGCTTCGAGGCTATCGCCCCGCACACGACGCAGCGCGATCTCACAAATGCGGTCTTCACTTGCATGGAGGCCCGTGCTTTCGATATCGAAAAAGACAAGGGCGAGCTGATCAAGTGGTCGATTTAGGCTGTCAGAAAATTCAAATGTCATAGATAGGACGACTACAATGGGGCATCATAAGTAAGCAAATGATGCCCCATTGCAGTACGTTACGGTGCCACTGGAACGCGCGATGCAACCGTTTGATCGATGGTAAGCAAGGTGACGTTCACCCAGCCTACAACGTTGCGCGGATTGCGGATCTGGTACCACTGGCCGTTTGCTGTCTTTTGTAATAATTGAACGATCTCGCCAGCGTGAATTTGATCTAAGACCTGGCTGCCATTGAGTTGCGGAATGCTGCGCACATTACCACCGTTGAAGACGCGGGCGACGAGTCCGGTGGCTTCGCCCTCGGCAGCGGGTTGTTGCGGCTGCTCTGCAGGAGCTTCGCTAGGCTGTTGTTCAGCCGTTTCGGGCTGCTGATCGCTGGGCTGGCCCACAGCGACGGCCGTGGGAAGCGGATCGGCCTGGCCTTGAATGGGCACTTGAGCCGAGGCCTCAGGAGCGATCGTCAAGAGGGTTGTGCTCACCCAACCAACCACATCGCGCGGATTTTTGATCAGATACCACTGACCGTTGGAGGTCTTTTGAAGCAGTTGTACGGTCTCGTTAGCGTGGATCTGGTCGAGCACTTGGCTGCCATTGATCTGGGGAATGCTGCGCACATTACCACCGTTAAAGACAATGGCCGTGACAGGCGGCGGACCTTCTGGCTCTGGCTCTGGGGTCGGCTCTGGCTCTGGGGTTGGCTCTGGCTCAGGCTCTGGTTCTGCCTCCTCAACTTCTTCTGGCTCTGGCTCGGCCTCGGCGACCGATTGGGCGTAGAAGGCGGCAGCATAGCTTGGCGGCACAACGAGATCACTTACATTCTCGATCTCTACGCCATCAACATTCGCCGATAAGCGCACCGTATATCTGGATTCTTCGCTCGCCGCAGGAGCATCTGCAAGCTTAGCCAAGCGAATATCGATTCTGCCACGCGAGTCGACGCGCCCGCTAGCCTGCTCAAGATCGTACCATTCAAACAGCTCACCATCAGCGAGGATTTCGGCATAGACCTCGTTATCGGGAGGCAGGTTGCTCTCGGCACTGATGGAGATCATATTCGGGTTCGCTAACGATGCACGGACATTGCTGATCTCGTATTCCGGCTCTGGCTCAGCTACTGGCTCCGGTGGCGGGTTGATGCTATTGCCCAAAGCAAGAATCATAACCGCCGCGCCAACAATAAAGAGGATCGGAATGGTAAATACAAGTATCTTTCCAGCGATAGAGAGGTTAGCAAAACGCTCTCCTAAGGTAGCTGGTTCATCCGGTTCCGCAGGTTCAGCAGTATAATCAATCGGCGTACCGATCTCTGGAAGCTCGTCAGAAGAGGACGCCATACGACGACGACGTAGGATATAGATCACAGGGAGAACGATAACGACGCCGACGACTAACAATATGAGAGGAAGCAGTGTTTCCATTGCTGGCTTTGTCCTTTCGTTAAGCCTCCTGGGCGATGCCAGACATATGTATCATATGACAACTCAACAGGCTTTGCAAGATAGGCACGGTTCGTATCTATTGGCTCCTCGAAACGGTTCTCGCGATCTGGCGCGTTTTGCGCCAAGCGCACAATAGTGCATTGCCAATTATACATATAGGCGCAACGCAATTTCGATACAAAAAAATGTAAAGGTTTACAAACGGGCCTATCACAGCCAATCGTGTCGAAGGCTTCGGCTTGGGTATGTTATGTCAGCTTCAGCTGAGCGGAACTTGGCTCTAATTGTTGTGTGATATTTCGCGCTGTCGCGCGGAATATCACAGCACTCTTGCCCCAGCTTTTCATTTGCCTGTGTTACAAGAATGTATGTGTTTGAGCGCATTTGGTATAACTTAGAATCGGAGCGGAAGCAGCGCAGCTAGGTATTTGACTTGTTCCAAACAAGCGAAACAGAACAAGCAAATGCAAGAAGAAAGCATATGGAATATCGTCGATTAGGTCGCAGTGGTTTGTACGTATCGTCGCTTTGCTTGGGCAGTATGCAGTTCGGCTGGACGGCCGACGAAGCCACGTCGTTTGCGATTATGGATGCCTTTGTCGAAGCGGGCGGCTGCTTCATCGACACAGCCGACATCTATTCTAACTGGGTCGACGCAAACCAAGGCGGTGCATCGGAAGCGATCATCGGCCGCTGGATGAAGGAACGCAAGAATCGACACGAAGTCATTATCGCCACCAAAGTGCGCGGGCGCATGTGGGCGGGACCGACCGGCGAAGGGCTGAGCCGCGCCCACCTAATGCGAGCCTGCGACGAGAGCTTAAAACGGCTCCAGACCGACTATATCGATCTGTACCAAACCCACTGGTACGATTCCAATACACCTTTGGAAGAAACCTTAGAGGCGATGAGCGACCTTGTGCGGGCGGGCAAAGTCCGCTATATCGGCTGTTCTAACACGCCCGCTTGGCGGCTGGCCCTCGCGCTCGGCGTCAGCGACCGCTATAACTACGCCCGCTACTGTTCGCATCAGCCGCACTACAACCTTGCCAAGCGGGCCGAATTCGAGCGCGAACTGGCCGAGCTCTGCCTCGATCAGGGCTTGGGCGTTATCCCCTACAGCCCACTCGCCAATGGCTTCTTAACGGGCAAATACCAGCGTGGGGCCGAGATCCCCGAGAGCGCTCGCGCCAGCAGCGTTCAAAAGCGCTACTTCAACGAAAAAGGCTGGGCGGTGCTCGATGCGCTCAAAGCGGTCGCCGACGAAGTAGGAGCTTCCAATGCTCAAGTTGCGGTCGCTTGGTTGCTGCATCAGCCGAGCGTCACGGCCCCGATCATCGGCGCGAACAACGTCGAGCAGTTGCAGAGCATTCTGCCAGCCAGCAGCCTTAAGCTGAGCCAAGAGCAGCTCGAGCGCCTGAACCAAGCCAGCGCTTGGGAGGATTAGCAGGCTGAACGGCGCTTACAAAAGGGTGAAACCTTCCTTTGAAGTTGAGAGGAACGGTGCTAGTTGCGCGCCGTTCCTCTCGTCGCATTTCAGCTTCACGTTTGCGCGGGCCTTTCCGCACAGCAAATGGACCTCATTTGTTGGGCGGGATGTTGGTAGCCGAAGGCGGACGCGCCAAGAAACGAATGGAGGGTTGAGAGCTAGCCGCCAGAGCGATAACGCAAATGTGACTGCGAAATTCGTCTCTGAAGAAGCGTTTTAGACCTCCTTGCGGCGCTCGACCGTGCCCTCGATCAAACCGTAGGGATCTTGGGTGACGTGGAAGATCTCGAGGTTGTTTTCCAAACCGAAGCGCTCTAGATCGAACAAGAGATGGTGCTTGTTGGGGAAGGAAAAGTGGATGCGTTCCACGGCCGGGTGCTTCTCTAAAACGGCGGAGCCGATGCGGTAGAGCGTATTCTGAACCGAAGGGCTGTAGTGGTCGGTGAAAGTGGTGAGGATCTGTTGGTAGATGCTCTGCCATTGAGCGTTGTAGTCGATCTGCTGTGTCGGATCGTAGTCCCAACGAGCGGTGACAACCGTGGCCAAGATGCGGTCGTTAGTGTCGGGCAGGGTGGTCAGCTCGTCGCGGTAGAAGTTCTCCCAACCAGAGTTGGTGGTTTTGAGTACGGTGACCTTGTCGACGCCCGCTTCGATGGTGCGCTTTCCGCTGCTATCGCCCCACAGGCGCGCCGTGCGCTCGCCCGAGCCGCGCACAAAGGAGTGCTCGTGGGGCTGGCCATCGACCTCGATACGCTGCCAGAGAAACTCGGTGATCTTGATCGTAACGGCCTGCACAGTCGGACCTGCCTTCAAAAAGTGGTCGATCAAGGCCAGGCCGAAGCTCTCGATCGATTCGAGCGGATGCTGCTTGGCGAGCGCATAAACCGTGTTGCGCATGGTGTCGGTCGCCAACATCTGCGAATTATCGCCGTGAATATAGGCGGCGCTGAAATCACCTTCAAGCGCAACCGCTACATCGAGATCTTTGATAGTGTGGCGAGGCGTATCGCGCACAACTTTCACTAGCCGTACTTGCGATTTGCCGTAGTTTACATGTCCTAACACAATCGAGCCATTGCCGCTTGTCATGTCTCTTCCTTTTCTGGCAACAAGAACGAGAGCAGATCGAGACCAGCGCAAGGTCCAGTCTCGATCTCGAAACAGAGTTCCAAGCCCGCTGCGGGTTTAGGCTAGCTCTACATCGTGGGCGCTGCTCTCTTGCTTGCCCGCCGATGTAATGCGCACAAACTCCGCATTCTCCCAAAGCTCTTTGATCGTGCTGGCCCCGGCATAGCTGAGGCCGGAGCGCAGGCCACCAACCAGCTGATAGACGATATCTTGCACCGGGCCACGAGTCGGCACCATGGCCTCAACGCCTTCGGGCACAATGCGCTCCCAGTCTTCGGGGTTGACCTCGCGCTTGAGGTCGATAGATTGACGATCGATGTTGGCCGACAGCGAAGCCATGCCGCGCACCACTTTATAGCGGCGTCCGCCGCGCACGATCGGAATGCCAGGACTTTCGTCACTGCCCGCTAACAAGCTGCCGATCATCACGCTGCTGGCGCCAACCGCCAGCGCCTTGGTGATATCGCCCGAATTACGAATGCCACCATCGGCGATGATCGGAATGCCATATTCTTGGGCGGCTTCGGCGCACTCGTCGACGGCGCTCAGTTGAGGCACGCCGAAGCCAGTCACAACGCGCGTGATGCAGATCGAACCAGCTCCGACGCCAACTTTGACGCTATCGGCCCCCGCTTCGATCATATCGCGCACACCATCGGCGGTCGCCACGTTGCCGCCCACCACATCGATGCGTGGGAAGCGGCTCTTTAAGGTGCGCACCATGTCGAGCGCAGCATCGGAATGGCCGTGCGCGATATCGACCACCAAGGCGTCGGCTCCCGCCTCGACGCAGGCGGCGGCCCGATCGAGGTCGTCGGGGCGCACACCGACCGCTGCGCCCACGCGCGGACGGCCACGGCTATCTTTGGTGGCTTGGGGCCACTGCTCCATCTTCGAGAGGTCTTGGGCTGTGATCAGGCCGACCAGTCGATCGTCGGCACCCAACACGGGGATCTTCTCCAGACGGTGTTCCGCCATACAGTCGCGCGCCTCTTCGAGCGTGGCTCCTTCCGGCAGGGTGATCAGACGCTCGCGGGGCGTCATAATCTCGCCAACCGGGCGCTCGGGATTGCGCTCGAACTTCAGATCGCGTTTGGTGACCAAACCAAGCAGCTTGCCATCGTTATCGAGCACAACCAAGCCACCGATGTGGGCTTCCTGCAGGCGCAGGCGTGCCTCTTCGACCGTGGCGTCGGCCGCGATGCTGTGGGGATGTTCCACCATAAAGCCTTGTGAGCGTTTGACGCGCGCGACCTCAGCGGCTTGGCGGTCGATCGTCATAAAGCGGTGGATGATGCCTAAACCGCCCATGCGCGCCATCGCGATCGCCATGGGCGCTTCGGTCACAGTGTCCATATTGGCAGAAACGATCGGAATATTCAGGGTGATGTTGCGGCTGAAGTGGGTGCGGGTCGAGACGGCGTGGCGCGAGCGAATCGCCGAACGACGCGGTACGAGCAGAACGTCATCGAAGGTAAGGGCTGTTTCATGTCGTAAACGCATACGGAATCTCCCATCTCTATCGGCCTACACAGCGCGAATCAGGTTTATGCGCAAGACGAAGCAGCTAGGGCCGTTCGCCGCGCGCTAAAGCACGGGCGATCGCATTGTGACGTGCAACAAGTGGAGCAAGCTCGAGATCGAGGATCTGTCCATCTCGAACCCGCACGCGACCGTTGATGATGCTTAAATCGACGTTGGGCGGCTGGCAGAAGACCAGAGCGGCCAGTGGATCGTGGACGGCGCCGCCAGCAAAACCAAGCGTATCGAGCCGATAGCCGATGATGTCGGCGGCCATGCCCGGAGCGAGCGCGCCTATATCGTCGCGGCCCAGCACCGCAGCCCCGCCGCGCGTTGCCAGACGCAGGGCTTCTGTGGCGGTCAGGCCAGCCGGATCGCCGCTGACACGGTGGAGCAAGAGCGCTTGGCGCGCCTCGGCCAAAAGGTGCGATCCGTCGTTCGAGGCCGAGCCGTCGACTCCCAAGCCGACCCGCACCCCCGCCCGCAGCATCGCCCGCAAAGGCGCGATCCCCGATGCCAGCCGCATATTCGAGCTCGGGCAGTGGGCCACGCCAGTACAGCTATGGCCGAGGCGCGTCACCTCGGCTTCGGAAGGGTGCACCATATGGGAGTGCCAGACATCCGAGCCGACCCAACCCAGCTCTTCGGCCAGTTCGACCGGAGTGCGCCCGAAAGCTTGGCGGCAGTAGTCGGCCTCGTCGAGCGTTTCAGCCAAGTGGGTGTGCGAATGCACCTTGTAGCTGCGCGCCAATTCAATGCTCTGGCGCATCAAGTCGGGCGACACCGAAAAGGGCGAGCAGGGCGCCAGCACGATCCGCAGCATACTGAAGCGCTCGGCGTCGTGATAGCTTTCGATCAGGCGACGCGAATCGCGCAAAATGAACTCTTCGTCTTCAACGACGTGATCGGGCGGCAAACCTCCCTTCGATTCGCCGACCGACATCGAGCCGCGCGAGGCGTGAAAGCGGAAGCCCATGCTCTGGGCCGCTTCGATCTGATCGTCGAGGCGCGCGCCGTTGGGCCAAATATAGGTGTGATCGCTGGCGGTCGTGCAGCCCGACAGCATCAGTTCGGCGATCGCGATCTTGGTGCTGACCTGAATCGCCTCGGGCGTCATTCCGGCCCAAATCGGGTAGAGCGTTTTGAGCCACGTGAAGAGATTGGCGTTTTGGGCAGCAGGCAGATTGCGGGTCAGGGTCTGGTAAAAGTGATGATGCGTGTTGACCAAGCCGGGCAGAATGATCATATCGCGGGCGTCGATGATCTGATCGGCCTGGTCGGGCAAGCTGGCGCTTGGGCCAACCTGTTGGATCTGATTGTCCACCACATACACGCCGCCATCTTCGATGCGCGTATCGGCGTCGTCGAAGGTCGCAACAAGCGTGGCGTGCTTAATCAACAGTGTCGACATACCTGTGGCTCCTCGCACCATTCAGCACAATTATGAGAATATTAAAAGCATACTACGAGAGAGCCGGTATTGTCGAATCATGCAAAAAGGAGCTTGTGACAAAGCACAAACTCCTCTTTAGCGTTCGCTTCGTGTAACTTTCGCCAAAGGCAACACGCTTTTCGGTCGCTTTCTTTGGCGGAGAGACTGCTAGCCCTCCATGCGGTCCTTACCGCGTCCGCCTACGGCTATCAACATCCCGCCCAACAAGCGAGGGCTGTTCTGCCTGCGCCCAAAGGCCCCCTAAAAAACCTAGCATCCAAGCCGACCTAAGCTTGCAAGCTATCCTCGGTCTGCCCTAAGCGGCCTCCGGCCTGCGCTCAAGCGATGTTGCGCCCTTTTCTCAGCGAACTCTCGAGCCTAAATCTCGTTGATAAAGGTCTCGAGCACGTTGTTGAAGCGCTCGGCATGCTCCCAGAACATCATATGGCCGCCCAACACGCTGGTGTCAACCTTGGGATAGTGCTTGTGAATGAAGGGCTCGGCCACGCTCGACCAGTGCTCTGCGATCACATAGAGGGTCGGGATCGAATCGTTCAAGGTCGTCAATTCGGGGCGATAGTCGCTGAACATCGCATCGGCGAACAGCTGGCTCGCGATATAGTAGGGTGTCGTCAGCGACTGAGCCACGATCCAATCGAGCTCTTGAGCGGTGAGCTTACGCTGAACCATCACGCCCGTGGCGTAGGCTTCGATAAATTCGCGCTGACCCTTGGGCGAAGCCAGATAGGTCGTAAACGCAGCACCGATCTCATCGAGCGGGCCTTCGACCCAGTCTTCATCGCTGGTCGAGAGCGGCTTGGGTGACATGTCGATACCAACCACAGCCTTAAGCTTTTGGGTACCTGCATGACGTACATAGCTCAGATTGGTCAAGCTGCCGGTCGACCAACCAACCAGAATCACATCGGTCAATTCGAGCGCGTCGATCACCTTGGCGACATCGCTCCCTTGGGTGTTGTAGGTATTGCCATTGAGCACCTTGGTCGAACGCCCTTGACTACGAGGATCGATCGCGATCACACGATGGGTCTTGGAGAAGTGCTCGAACTGATGCTCAAACACCTCAGTTGTAAATGTCCAACCTGGGATAAAAACGATTGGCGAGCCTGAGCCTTGTTCTTCGTAATAGATCTCTACACCGGGTTCGACCTCGATGTAACCACTGGTACGAGTTTGATCCGACATGCTCCATATCCCCATTCGAATAAGATAAAGCCCTAGAATCTCCAATGATCCTAGTCGGCAATATTAGGAAGCAACTGTTGTACTGTTCATTATACGAGCAAGGTTCTCTGGCGTAAAGAAGCTTTCAGGCGGTAAAACCCGTGCCCGAACAGCAAAAAAGTGGCGTGTATCGACCGGGTTGTTGCGCAACGCTTGGCGCAGCTGCATCAAGGTTGGCGTATCCCAGCCTTGGTAATCGTCCTCCTTTAGATTAGCCTGCGTATCGGGAATTGCACGTTCGTCGCGCTGCTGAGCATACTGCTCGAGCGCTGCTTGCATAGGCATGCTGCCAGACAAGCCTTTATCGACGGCATTGACCAATAACTCCGCGTCGATGAAAGCATCGCTCATACCGCGAGCGATCACCGGATCTTTGTGGTGGCTGGCGTCGCCCACCAAAGCCCAGCCCTTGCCGTAGGCTTGGCGGAAGAAGTTCGGCAGATCGGCCATAGCCACGATGCGCTCGGCCCGCTCGGCGTTCGCCAGCCGCTCGCGCAACGAAGGCATCTGTGCGATCGTAGCCTCATAGTTACCCTCGACATCGCTTCGGAAGGCGTGCAACTCTTTGTAGGGCCAGCTTACCGCGATCGAAGTCAGGTTGTCGTTAGTCGGGAAGGCGAAAGCGACCCGCCCGGGCTGCCAGTTGATCTCCATGCCGTCGCTGGGGAAGTTGCGCCAATACGAGATGTACCAACAGCTGAGGATCGGCAGCACATGGCGCTCTTCGGCCTGCACCAGTCGAGCGATGGTTGAGCATTTGCCGTCGGCACCGATCACCAGCTTGGCCTTTAGCTCGCTGCTTGTGCCCTGTTTGCTCTGGCCGCGCACACCCACAACCTGATCGCCTTCATACAGCAGCTCGTTGACGTTAAAGCCTTCGTACAATTCGGCACCAGCCTCGACGGCAGCCTGCACCAAAATATGGTCGAGCACCGTACGGCGCGGCCCCAAGGTGGCGGGCAGACCGCTTGCTGTCTCAACCGGGCTAGCCAAGCGAAAATCGCCCAAGTCCATAGCCCAATGGTTGATAGCGGGCGTTCCGGCCTGCAAAATCCGATCGATAAGACCCCACTCAGCCAGTTTCTGCACGCCCGGGTGAAGAATCAGGTGTCCCGAGATCGTATCGCTTGGAAAGGTCGCACGATCGAGAAGCAAGACTTTATAACCACGGCGAGCCAACAGCAGCGCGCTCGAAGCGCCTGCACAGCGCGCGCCAACCACAATCACATCGTACATTGTATGTCTCTATGAAAGGCCCCGAACCCCTTGAGAGGTTCGAGGTCCATAATCTGCTTGTGAAAAAATCTATGCCCCCATCATAGCACAAGTAAGGAACAATTATAGCCATCAAATCCGTCTCTTGTGCAGACGCGCACAATATTCTGCTAACAAGCGATGCATAAAGATGTAGCCCGTTCCTACCCGACGAACAAGCGCTAAATGCGAGACTTGGTTGAGAAATGTCACCATACGGAACGGAAACTGATCAGCCCACCATATCACAAGCCGCAATGACAGATGGCGTAAGCAGCTCAGCGCACCGAAACAGAGCGCAGCGACGCCCATACCGAGCAATAGAACACCGACTACTTCAAGTGCGAGCAGCTGTAAGGCTTGCTGCGGTGCCTCCGCTTGAGCGCTGCCCGCCACACGAGCGAACAGAGCGAAAAAGGTGGCCGTCAGCGCCACTGCTCCTACAATCAACGAGCCGATCAACAGGCTAGCTTGCAGGGCAGAGCGGGCCGAGCGAAGTAGAAATTGGCCCGGCTGAAGCTGGCGCTGTAAGGAAGCGCTGCTTAACCCACCGCCCAGCCAGACCGCGATACAGAGGGCCACCCCGATCGCGCCGCCGCTCAGCCAGCCGCCCAGATAACCGAAGCCCAACGCGCTCAGAGCGCTCACAAGCAAGGCGATCGGCACACGGCGCAGCGCCAAGCGATTCGACCAGTTGAAGCTATCGAGCGGTATCAACAGTCGCTCTGGGTCGATCAGATAGCCGATCAAGAACAGACAGAGCCCGACCGTCGCACCAACCAGCAGCCCTTGCGCAGGCGATTGCAAAAGCGCCAGTGTCAAGCCATAGATCGAACTCGCCAAACCGCCCAACTCGAGGCCGTGCCCCAGGCGGGCCGTGCGTGGCGATCGCGGCAGAGGCACAAAGATCGCCAGCAGAGCCGCCAGAGCGCCGACGAGGCTAGCCGAGGCCATAGCTTGCAACAGCGTCGCAGCAGCGATCGCTTGGCCAGCGCCGAGCCAATAGCGCAGCGTCTCGTCGAGGGCGACGATCGCGCCAAAGAAGAGCGCCAAGATCATCAGCTCCAGGGCGATAAACAGCTTACGTTGCCAGCCCTCGCTGAGCCAACTTGGTTGAAGCGCCTCGAGCGAAAAGATCGAAAGGTTATGCTGCACCATCATCGCGGCCAGCCAAGCGAGCCAGCGTTGTTGGCGATCGGCCAGAGCAAAGCGTTGGCCGCCCGAGCGCTCTAACATGGCGCGCAGATAGGCCCCAAAGAGCTGGTCTTGAGTATGCAGATCGAGCAGTATCTGCTGATCGGAGCGCGCTCTACGCAAGGCTCCGTTCAAGAGATTGAGAGCTAAGGGCGTGCGAGCAAGATCGTACCACGATGGATCGCTTTGAAAGAGGCGTTGCAGCGGGGCACTCGCTTGACTGCGCACGATCACTTCATCTATTAAAACGGGTTCTAGCGGCAAAATCTGCACTACACCACAGATCGCAAGCAGCTCTTCGAGGTTCTCGGCTTCGCCATTGCGACACGAAATAACCATACCGCCCAGCCAATGCTCGCTGCGAAAGCGCCGAATCGCCTCGATACAGGCCAGATAGTTGGCGGGCTGAATCTCATCGAAGCCGTCGAGCAAGGGCAGAATCATGCCCTGCTCAAGCCAGCGCTGAGCCAGTCGAGCGGGAACCTGATAGCGCAATTGCAGTTCGCGTTGTATCCAAGCCTGCAGCGAGCCGGGTCGTTCATCCCAAAAAGCCAAGTTAAAGATCACCGGAATGGCAGCCTCGGGCTGCTCAGCGGCGCGGGTCAGCAAAGCTTGGGCCAACTCAACCAACAGATAGGTCTTCCCGGAGCCGGGCGCTCCGCGAATCAGCAGGTCGTGACGATAGGCATCGAAGATCTCGACGATGCTTTGCCGAGCGCGATCAGCGTTCATAGGCAGAGGATGGCCCGTTCCCGGTCGTACTTCTAGCGGCAGGTCTGGAATGGCGAGGCCAGCATGGGCCGGATCGAGCAGGCCATCGACCCAGAAGCGTTTCACGCGCTCGATCATGCGCAGGCGGTCGTCGTCGAGCTTGTGAGCCGGGGCCTCGCTTGGAAGGTTGGCAGGCTCAGCGTGACTCGGTGCAATAGGCAGCGCGCCCTCTTGGCCCGAGCGAATCCGCTCAACCAGCGTTTGAGTCGCCTCTTCCGGCTCGATTCCAAGCTGCTCTGCCAGCATGCGCCGACACTGTTCATAGTGCTGCAAAGCGGCATTGCGTTTGCCAGCCCACACTAGGGCCCGCATACAAGCGCGATGCGCGATCTCGTTCCACGGCTCGATCTGTAGCCAGCGCTGGGCGTAGCGTTCGAGCTTGGCACTGTTGCGCTCGGCGCTGGCGCGCTGAACCACTCCATCGAAGGCGCTGCAGACCTGTTGGTGCAGTTGCAAACGGCTTTGCTGAAGCCACTCTTCGAACGGTTCGGCATCGGGCAGCGAGGCGCCCGCCAGCAATTCGCCGCGATAGAGATCGATGGCTTGTTCTAAGTTCAGATGGTTGTTGGGGTCAGCGAGGAGTTCACGAAATCGAAAGAGATCGATTGTAGCGAGGGAAGCGGGGTTAAACTGCAAACTTTCGCGTGAGACCAACAGTAGAGGTAGATCGCTCTCGTTGTCGCCGATCGAGCGACGCAGAGTCGTCAAAGCCCAACGCAAACTCTGGCGAGCATTGCTATCTGGCTGGTCGGGCCAGAACAAAGCGGCCAGATGCTCACGCGCATGGGGGCGACCGTTTTCAACCAACAAATAGGCGAACAAGGCCCACGGTTTACTCAAGCCGCCGTCAACTAAAATCGTGTCGCCCGCTTGCATCTGGAACGATCCAAACACAGCGATAGTGTGCTGTCTCATAGTCGAGCGGGGTCTCCAACAAGTTTGTAGCAACAATGCTAACTATCTCATTGTAGCAAAATTCTTGCAATTTCCCGAATGTTTGCGGCGACCTCACGCTCTACTCACGCTCTACTCACGCTCGTTTGCTATCTTGAAGCCAGAGTCGGCATCTGAAATCCGTTTGGAGCTTCGGATTTGAGCTGATCTCTCGGCGCAGCTAGCAGCCCTTTGCGGCGGATAGGTCGTTTGTAGCCGTAGGCGGACGCGGTTAAGAGCTTCTTTGGGGCAAGCGACTAAGCCGCCAAAGCTCTGAACTGATAAAACGAATGTGATCTAAGCAGCCAGTCCTTACAGCACTAAAGGAGATCTTCATGAAGCGGTTCTTCACAACATGTTGTTTCCTGCTCGCACTCATTCAACTTAGCGCTTGTGGATCGGGCCTTTCGCAAGCTGGCGAAGTGATTCAGCAAGTCAATGAGATGAGCGAACAGATCAAAACGATCCAAGAAGCTGTCAGCGAAGCTCCCGCTTCAAACGAAGAAGCAGCTGAAACAGGCTCTTCAGATGACACGAGCAGCTCAAGCGGCAGCTTTGACATTGGAGATTGGATCGACCCGACTAAGGTTAGTCAACACCTCGATACGCTCTCGAGCTATCGTCTTGTAACAACCGTCCATACAATCACCAAAAGCGAAAACGAAACCCTCGAGAACAAAGCGACCTATATTGAAGAGCGAAGCAGCGACCCGTGGCTTCTGCGCATCCAAACCTTGACAGACGATCAAGCCGATCAAAGCGACGACGCCGGCAAGGTTTTTGGCGAAGGTAAGGTTTACGAATATAACAACGCCAATGGCAGCATCGAGTGTACGGCAACCGAGCTTGACGCTGAAGCGATAAAGATCGCTCAAGGTATGGCTCGTGGTATGGCCGGTACAATGTCGATGATGATGCTGATGAGCTTTGGTGATCTAAGCCTAGAGGAACGTGGCGTGGTCGTCAACGGCGTCACAACAAACCTCTATACCATTGAAGGCGACAACGCAGGCTTGAAAGGTAACGGCAAATTCTGGGTTGACGAAAACGGCATGTTGATCAAAGCCGAGACCTTCAGCTCGATGCAAGAGATTATGGAAACCTCCTTCACCTATTCGCTCGAAGAGATCAACAGCTTTGGCCCTGTGGCCTTGCCAGCGAGCTGTACTCCCTAATACCAAATCCGGTTGATTAGGTTCTCTTTGGCCTTCGGCAGAGCGGAACGTGACTCTTTCCTTTTCCCGGCTTTGCGTTTTTCTGAGCGAAGAGCATGCACGTCTTTAAACGGATTTGGTATAAGTGGGTTAGCTAACAAAAGGCGCCTGTCCAATGGGCAGGCGCCTGCTTTTGCTTAGGAAACCGCATCCTTAGGTGGTTGCGCCATAGCTCGTTCAATGCCACGTAGCTCTAGCCACCATTGATCGGCCGGTCGGCGATTCACACGATCGCTCATCATCGGCATTTCATCGAAGCTGCTCACCTTGATATGCCCGCCTTGCAAGCCGATAAACAGATTCTTCGTGCTGCGCTTCTCGCACTCGCCGATCAACAACGAAACTGCGGTCTCGGTCAGGCGTGTCGACTGAATGCGGTCGAAGGGCGAAGGACTGCCGCCCTGCTGCAAGTGGCCCAATACAGCTTGACGCACATCAAAGAGCGCGTGGCCCTCCTCTTCAAACAGAGCGCACATAAACGCTGTGGTGTAGAGCGCGTTGACGTTCTCGTTACGAATCATCAAGCTCATCTTACCGCCGTTGCTGAAGCGCTCGATCAAGTTGTCGAGATCCTTGCGCAGGTCTTCGAGCGAAACGCCCTCTTCGGGCAGGTAGGAGCGCTCGGCCCCGGTCGCGATGCCCGCCATCAAGGCCAGATAGCCACAATCGCGGCCCATCACCTCGACCACGAAACAGCGCCGCGTTGAGCTAGCCGATTCCTTGATCTTATCAACCACTTCAACGATATTGTTGAGCGCTGTATCGGTGCCGATGCTCAGCTCTGAACCGGGCAGGTTGTTATCGATCGAAGCGGGCAGACAAACGATCGGAATATTGAACGCTGGGAAGCTATCGCGCGACGAGTAGAGTTTGTAGACCGATTCGTAGGCCGCCCAGCCACCGATCACCAACAAGCCATCGAGCGCTTGGTTTTCGATCGTGCGCGCGATCGCATACAGGTCACGTCGGCTCGGCACCTTGCGTCCAGTGCCCAAGGATGAGCCACCACGCGGCAGCCAGCCGTTCACGCTCATCCAGCCGAACTCTTCCATATCGTTGTTGATCAGACCTTCAAAGCCATTGCGAATCGCAATCGCTTGGTGGCCGCGATCGATAATCAGACGCACCGCTGCGCGCACAGCCGTATTCATACCCGGTGCAGGCGCGCCCGGCGTCATAATGCCCAAACGCAGACGGCGCTGGCCGGGCATTGGTGGGTGTGGCAGAGCACGAACCAAGGTGGTATAGGTTCGATAAGCCTCTTTGAAGCTGCCGCCGCGCATGCTCAGCGCACGCTCGTAGTCGCCAGCCGCGATCGCATCGGCCACCTCGTGGGTCTGCTTGACGCACTCCATCAGCGGCGTGCGCACTACACGGTTATAGCGCATACCGATCAGCTTGGGCTCGGTGCCGGGCTCGGCATTCAGCAACTCGTCGACAGCGCTGTAACCGACCAAGGTGCTCATCCAGCGATCGAAGGCGCTTGGCGCGCCGCCACGCTGCACATGGCCCAAAATCGAGATACGCGCATCTTCGCCCAAACGCTCTTCCAAAACCTTGCGCAAGCGCTCGGCGGTGATCGGGTTGCCCTGACGGTCGCGCGCGCCCTCGGCCACCACAACAATGCTGTCGCGTCGGCCGTTGCGGCGTCCGGCCGCCAAGACCTCGCACATCTTGCTTTCCCAGTCTTCGGCCTCGGGCGGATACTCGGGAATAAAAACCCAGTCGGCACCACCGGCCAAAGCGCCCATCAGCGCCAAGTAACCGCAGTTGCGCCCCATCACCTCTACAATAAAGGTGCGTTGGTGGCTCGCTGCGGTGCTCGCGATCTGATCGAGCGCAGTGGTAATGCGCTGCAGGGCGGTATCGGCGCCGATCGTCATATCGGTTCCGATAAAGTCGTTGTCGATCGAGCCGACCAAACCAACCACCATCAGGTGGGGATGGCGCTCGGCCAGCTCAGCGCTGATCGTGCCTTGAGCGACCAGCTCTTCGAGCAAGGACGGCCACTCTTGTCGGAAGAGGTCGGCGCCCGTCAAGCTGCCGTCGCCGCCGATCACGACTAAGCGGTCGATTCCATGTTCCAAAAGGTGCTGAGCCGCCACCAGACGGCCTTCACGGGTGCGAAAAGCAGCACAACGGGCTGTGCCGATCACTGTGCCGCCTTGATGAAGAATACCGCCAACATCTTTCCAGCCGATAGGGCGAATACGGTTGCCGCCATCGACCATGCCTTGGTAACCCTCTTCGATGGCATACACCTTAGCACCACGCGCAATCGCCGCGCGAACTACCGCGCGCAAAGCTGCGTTCATTCCTGGCGCATCACCACCACTTGTTAACACGCCTATTGTGCGTGTTGCTGAGGCATTCATGGTTGTAGTTCTCTCCTAAATATATCGACAAAGTGCCATTCTATACCTCGCCCTACGGCAACCTCGCCAGAAATAAACTCGCAACAACGCGATACGCTCAGCCAAGGTTGGCACCTTAATTGTACTCTACGATTCTGCTGCATTCGTTGTATTCACGTCCATAAGCGTAAAGATCTCTGCACAGACCAACAAGATCTGTTTATGCAAGCAACACTCAATATGTACGCAAATACAAGCTGTGGTATATATCCATTATAACAAAACCGTATCAGGATTGATTCTACAAACCGAGGGCTATGCGAGGCGACACACCAAGAGAAGCACTTAAAGAGGATTAGTTCAAAGCTCAAAAGCCTTATTCATCGCTCAGTGTGATCTTGCGCACTCCTGCCATGCTGCGAATCGGCTCCAGAATCTCCATAATTGTGTTAGCGGGAACACGGCTAATAGTAAACTCGATCTCGTCGATCTCGCTATTATTGTCGGGATGCACATTCACCTGCCGCAACGAAATCGAACCGGTAGACAAGATGCTTTCGAGCGCTTTCAGCGATAGAGCGCCATGGTCTGTCACTACAGTCACCGAACGGGCTTGGCGTTTATGCAAAAAGCGTCGTTCAAACGGCTTGACTCCGGCCAAAATCACCAAGATAAGCACCGTCGCGCTGATCGCCGCGAAGTACAAACCGCCGCCAACCGCCAGACCGATCCCCGCCACCGTCCACAAGCTCGCCGCCGTAGTAAGACCGCGAATCACATCGCGCCGCAGCAGAATCGTGCCCGCCCCCAAAAAGCCGATACCGCTCACTACTTGAGCCGCCACACGCGACGGGTCGAGCGAAACATGCTCGTGGTTGAGAATATCGCTAAAACCAAACGAAGAAACGATCATAATGAGCGCCGAGCCCACGCTCACCAACATATGAGTACGCAGACCAGCTGCCCAAACTAAGCGTTCACGTTCAAAACCGATCAAGCTGCCCAGCAGCGCAGCGACCGCCAAACGCAACATAATTTCAGTGCTTGGAAGCATATGAAACCCTCTCTCGATTTCAACTAGAATGTTCTGCGACTCAATTAGTATAACACATTCAAATCTAAAATTTCATTTCCGATTATAATGAGATAAAAATAACCTTCTATCTTTTCAGTAGTAAAGAGTTTTTGCCAAAATCCTCTCAATCCAGAGTGATTGTCGGCCTTCAATAACACGCTCGCGCTTCTGTCATCAATTAATCGCACGCAGCATATCGCTCTAGCGGTGAAGTCTCTAACCCCCATTCGGTCTTCAGCGCGTCCGCCTACGGCTACCAAATCAAGCAACCTGCCCTCATCCCCAGCCCTTCTCCCGCAATGCGGGAGAAGGGTGCTCGGGCCTTCTAGCCCCAAAACCCTCTAATGTCAATTCAAGGCTTACTCGCTCGCAAGGCAAGCACATACAAAGCTGGGCAAAGAGTTGTGAGAGATTTCGCGCGACAGAGCGAAATCTCTCACAACCAACCTAGTCAGGTTCCACTCTGCCCAAAGTCGATCGTCTGATATGCGTCTGGTCACCTCAAGCTGCTTCCACAATGTCAAAAGGGCATCAGGGGTGCGCCGCTAAAAAGGCGTCTAAGGCTTCAAGTAGTACCCCAGGTTGATCGTGCTGAATGGCATGACCGCTGGCTGGCACAAAACGCAGCTCGCCCCGTGGTATGCGAGCAACCAAGGCCTTGGCTGCCTCAGGTGGATTGCCCACCTCATCCTCGCCATTTAACAGCAAAACCGGGCAACGAATCGCGCTCGCGGCGCTTAACGAAACATCGCGCTGGCGTTCAAGTGCGATCGCCCGCACCCCAGCGACCCAACCAGTGATCAAGCTCTCCAAGGCCTCTTCGCCCTGGGTCGCAACGATTTCGGCCCGCCAAGCAGCCCGCGATTCGCCCCACTCCGAGACAGGCAAAAGGTTTTTGCACTGCTCTTCCTGCTCTTCAGAAGCGATGCCGCACGCGCCCCACGCAAAAACCGCATGCACCAGCTCGGGGTGGCGGCTCGCCAAGAGCAACGCCGATTCTGCCCCGTCACTATAGCCGATCACAATCACCTCGCGCAGGCCTAAACCATTAAGTAGGGCGGCCATATCGTCGGCATCGCGCTCATAGAAGTTGACCGGGAAGTCGCGCTGAGGCGGCCGCGACGCGCCATAGCCGCGCAGATCAGGCGCGATCACACGCCGCTCGCTCCGCAGATGATCGATCACCAAAGCCATATGACTCATCGCTGTGCCCGGAAAGCCGTGCATCACCAGTACAGGGCGTTGTACCCTAGCGTGGTCGCGAAAATCGTGATAGGCCAGCAGAACGCCGTCGATACGCATTCGTTCCATCGCATGCTCCCTCAAAGCTGCAAAAACGCTGTTCATCAGTTTTCAACGATACCATGCCTGTTAGCAAGCAACAAAAAACCTCTGCTAGCTTAGTTCAGCTAACAGAGGTTCTTAAAATCAAGCTATGTATGACGATCTAGCCCATACCCGAGAGCAACAAGCGGGCCAAACGCTCGCCACCAACAAACGTCGAGAGATGCTCTAACTGGTTATCTTCATAGGCTTGGTTGAAGATCGCTACATCAAGCGCCATCACTTTATTGAAAGCGCGGGCCGCTAATTCGGGATTCGCGCTCGCTTCCACAACTTTCTGACCATAGGGAGCTACAACATCGAGCATGGCCAACGGGTAGCGCACCGGCAAACCGATCTGCACGTGAATGCGACCGATGCCCAAGCGCTTGCGCGCATACTTCGCGTCGTAGGTGCCGTTAAACAGCTCAACAAACCAATCGGCCACCATCGAGTGAAGGCGCTCCATAGATACACCCTCGAAATACTCGCTTGTGTTGCTATGGCTGAAAAGTCGATCATAGAAGGCTTTTGTCATCTCAGGAGCAAGCTCGCGAGCCTTATCGCTTAAGCCATGCAGCGATTGGATCTCCTCCTGAGTCAAACCCATCAATTGTACCAACTCATCAAAAACCGCTTCGTTTTTAACCTTCCAGCTTGAACGATCTAATGCAGCCATCTGCCAAACCCCTCCTGTAGTTAAAATGAACTGTTATCGAACAGGCTAAACAAGAAGATCACATGACCAATGGGTCTCTACCAGAAACAACTTGCCAACATTGGCCACAAGGTTTCCTTGCCTAAGTAGAGCAAGCATAGAGCGAAAACGAGATTGTGAATGAGAACCAACGCTTCGTTTCAATACGGGCTCAAAAATTCGGTCTGGACACAAACGCAACAAAACACTCCGCTGAAATGAAAGCATCTTCAAAGGTATGCGATTACGGGCAAACGTCTCGAATTCGTATAGGTGGCCGCTCTTGTTGCACAGTAAGTCAACCATAAATGTGTTCACAGTATAAGCAGACAAACGAGCTCTATGCATGACAAAATCACAACAAAGCAGTAATAAATAGATAACGACGCTTGACAGCTCGTAGCGTGAGTGTTACTATTTTCACAATTAATTCGTATAGGCGATGGAGTTCGCCTTTAAACGCGTGAAATGCTGATGACTCCTACCGACATGTCGGTAGGAGTCTTTTCGTTATGGAAAGAGGGATCGTGTGTATCGCAAGAGTCTTCGTCTTCTTCTGATCGTGATCTTGCTGGGGTTCCTAGTCGGTTGTTTAAATGCAATCTTTCTGTTACTGCTCTCGTGGGTAACCGATATCCGGGCCACCTATCCCTGGCTGCTCTTCTTTCTGCCAGCTGCAGGCGCTTTGATCGCGTGGAGCTACAGCCGTTATGCCCAAGAGGCCGCCAAAGGTATCAACCTGATTCTGAGCCAGATTCACGCTCCCGAAGGGCGCGGCGTGCCTTTCCGGATGGTGCCGCTTGTCTTGTTTAGCACCCTGTTGACCCATTTGGTGGGCGGCTCGGCGGGCCGCGAAGGCACAGCGGTACAGATCGGCGGAGGCATAGCGGGCAGCATGGCGCGTTTCTTTCGGCTCGACAGCATTTCGACCCGCTTGCTGCTGATGGCTGGCATCAGCGCTGGCTTCAGCAGTCTCTTCGGTACGCCAGTCGCTGGGGCCGTCTTCGGCATGGAGGTACTTGCGCTCGGTGGCATACGTTACGCCGCCCTGATCCCCTGTCTGCTGGCGGCCTGCGTCGGTTATTGGAGCACTATGCTCTTCCCGATCCACCACACGCACTACCCAGTGATCGCCAGCCCCGAACTGACGCCACTGCTGGTCGGCCAAATTCTTCTGGCGGGCGGCGCTTTCGCTGGCGCGAGCGTACTCTTTCTCGAACTCAGCCACTGGATCGAACAGCGCTCGCAGCGCCTTGTGGCAAACCCGATACTACGCACCAGTTTGGGCGGCCTTCTTATCATTCTGGTGACGCTCGCTTTGGGCAGCCAAGACTACAATGGCCTGAGCCTGCCATTGTTACAAGCCGCTTTTACAAATGAAGGTGTTCCTGCCTGGGCCTTTTTGATCAAGTTAGCGCTCACAGCCCTAACCCTCGGCGTGGGTTTTAAGGGTGGCGAAGTCACGCCGCTGTTTGTGATCGGCGCAACCTTAGGCTCGGCGCTCGGCCAGCTCTTAGGTCTGCCGATCGAGCTAATGGCAGCGCTGGGCTTTGTCGCGGTCTTCGCAGCCGCCGCCAATACACCGCTCGCCTGTCTGATTATGGGTCTCGAGATCTTCGGCAGCGGGCCGATTGTTCCCTTGGCGATGGCGATCTTTGTGGCTTATACCCTTTCAGGACATCGTGGCATCTACAGTGCCCAGCGCGTGCTAACCCATAAATCGCAGCTTATGGGGCTGGCTTTTGAAAACAAGAGTCTTCACGAAGTTCGCCACGCTAGCAAACAGGCGCTAAGCCCTTCGACGCACGAGAAGTGATAACAAATCTGCTTGATTACGTTCTATTTGGCCTTCTGCAAAGTGGAACTTTACTATTGTTGTTGTGAGAGATTCCGCGCTGTCGCGCGGAATTTCACATAAGTCTTTAAACGAATTTGGTATGAACAGAACAGTATGTCGAGGTCAGCACAGCCGTGCGCCCTTCTCCCGCATTGCGGGAGCTATGCATTACCCAAAAGTGGTGTCGGCAGCAAAAGGCGATCGTTCGCACACCATTGCGGGATTATCCTTGAGAGCACAGAACGGGGAGATCAACATTCAGCCCCTCGCCCGCAGTGCGGGGGAGGGGACCGGGGGGCGAGGGCCGATAACGCTGACCGTGTGTCGATTTGTGGGTAATGTACAGTTGCGGGAGAAGGGTCGGGGATGAGGGCCAGCTAGCCCATTTTGTAGCCGTAGGCGGACGCGCCAAGGACCGAATGAGAGCTAGCGACCTCGCCGCCAAAGCGCTGAACGAAACAAGGGAAATAAAGCGGGGGAAATAAAAAAAGCCCGAATGGGCCGGATGAGCTCGAAAAAGGGTAAAAAAATGGCGACCCAGGAGGGACTCGAACCCCCAACACTCAGTTCCGAAGACTGATGCTCTATCCATTGAGCTACTGGGCCACACGGCGAATATTATAGCATAAAGCCCTCAAGAACGCAATGCTTTTTCAGCCCGTTCAGCACCTAACTGTCACTTTTCTCAGCTATCCAAACAATTCTTTCTTGGGTATAATGAATCAACGTCGCTTATTACATTGGCGAACAATCACCTGAAATGCAATGAGGCATGAAAGGGGAGGACACCATGATTCTTCAGCAGTTTAAAAACGAGCCAATCGCAGCCTTATCGTACCTGATAGGCTGCACCGCCACTGGCGAAGCCGCGATCATTGACCCCAACTTAGCCGCTGAACAGTACGTCCTCGCAGCAGCCGACTACGGTTTGCGCATCACACTTGTGCTTGAAACGCATATGCACGCCGATTACTACTCGACAGGGCGCGCCATCGCCTACCAAACCGGTGCTCAGCTTGCGCTTCCGGCAGGCGCCAAGGCTCTCTTCGAGCATACAGCAATTAACGATGGCGACCGCTTCCAGATCGGCAATGTTATGCTACGCGCACTCCACACTCCCGGCCACACTCCGGAACATATGTCATACGTCGTCTCTGATACCACGCGCAGCTTTCAACCGTGGTTTGTGTTCACGGGCGATTGTCTCTTTGTGGGCGATGTTGGCCGAACCGATCTTGTCGATCTGCCCGGCAGCGGCTCAGATATCCTATACGACAGTATTGTGAATGTCCTCCTTCGCCTGCCCGATTATGTCGAGATCTATCCCGGTCACTATAGCGGCTCACCCTGCGGCAGCAAAGAGATGAGCCCTAAACTCAGCAGCACTATCGGCTTCGAGCGGCGTTTCAACTGGGCGCTACAAGCTCCCGATAAAGCCACCTTTGTAGAGTGGGTCAACAAGAGCAGCCGCGATTCGGTCGAATCGATTTTGCAACACCGCAATACTAATCGCGGCGAGCTAGCGCTCCAACCCCAATACGACTACCGCATCAACCTGTTTAAACCTGATGATCAGCGTATTCCCGAGCTGAGCACCAGCGCAGCGGCCCACGCGCTCAGCCAAGGCGCGGTCTGTATCGATCTCCGCCCGCAGAACAGCTTCGCACGCAAGCACCCAGCCGGAGCGATCAACATCGTTTATAACCGCAATTCCTTCCTCAATAACCTTAAAGGCCTCGTCAATACCAACGAGCCGTTGATCTTCTACGCCGATCATCCTGTGATCGCCCACGCCGCCGCTAGCATGGCTATGCGCTCCAACTACAGCAATATCCTCGGCTATCTGGCAGGCGACCCCGCTATGTGGGACGATTCAGAGCTGGCTCAAGATGAACTGCTCGTCTTTAGCATCGACGAACTGTATGATCTGATCACCAAAGAACGGGTGTTAGTGCTCGATGTGCGCAATCCCTCCGAGTGGGCCAAGGGTGTGATCGATGGAGCGCGACTGGTGCGGCTCTTCGATCTACGTTCGCAACTTGCAAGTCTGCCGCGCGATCAACGCATTATCACCATCTGCGAAAGCGGTATGCGCGCCACCACAGCCGCCAGCCTGCTCAAGCGCTTCGGCTTCCCCGACGTAGCCGCCGTCTCGAAATCGGGCATGAGCGCTTACGCCAGCAGCTACCCAACCGTCGCCTATGCCAACTGATAAGCGATCTGGTTTACACGCTGCGCACTAGCACACTGCGCGAGCCGATCGCTAGCTAAGCGAGAACGGCTGAAAGAAAGAGCGTTTGCATCTTCATACCAAATCCGTGTAAAGACTTGCGCTCTTTCAAGGGAAGGAAAGACGGGGAAAGACAAACATAGTCAAGTTCCACTCTACCAAATGCCAAAGAGAAAGTAATACCAAACCCGTTTAAAGACGTGCTTTCTCTTCGCTCAGAAAAACGAAAAGCCGGGAAAAGGAAAGAGTCACGTTCCGCTCTGCCGAAGGCCAAAGAGAACCTAATCAACCGGATTTGGTATAATCAAGCCGATTTGGTTTCATTCAGGACGACTGCTTCAAAAAAAGGAGTGTGCCGCTCGGCACACTCCTTTATCTCTTTTAAGCCAACGCTATTTGTTGTGCGCTACCACCAGCGGAAGGGTAGAATCGTCAGCAAACGCGGCTTTAACAGCTCCTCAAGCTGAGCTTGCAGGCTGGCATAGTCCAGCGGAAGCTTCGCCTCCTTGCCAAAGGGCAGAGGCGGCTCTTTATCGCGCGCCGAACCGCGCAACACCAACAGTCGCGCATGCGGATCAGGCTGCAAACCAGCCAACTCGCGCGCCTTGGCGACCGCTTGAGGCAGGCCGCCCAACTGATCGACCAGCCCGATCTTGCTGGCCTCGTCGCCCGTCCAAACCCGCCCACCCACAATCGGATCGAGCTGCTCTTCGCTCAGCGAACGGCCCTCGCGCACAATCTGCTTAAAGCCAGCATAGAGATCGAAGACCATCTCGCGAATGGCGGCCCGCTCATCCTCGGTCGGCGGAGCCAGCGGCGAAAGCATGCCCGTGCGCTCGCCGCGCGTCAGCACCACCGGATGCACCTGCAAACGCTTCAGCAGGTCGGCGGCGATCGGGCGCAGCGAGACTACTCCGATGCTGCCCGTTAAGGTGCTGGGCTGAGCCACGATCGCATTGGCGCAGGCGCTTACATAGTAGCCGCCCGAAGCCGCCACATTGCCCATGCTCACCACCACCGGCTTGTTTTGACGCACGCGCAACACCTCGCGCCAGATCAAGTCAGAAGCGTAGGCATCGCCGCCAGGTGAATCGACGTGCAGCACCACCGCTCCAATCCGCTTGTTCTGCTCGGCTTTGCGCAGGGCTTGGCTAACCACATCGTAGGTGGCTGTATTGGCATTGCCAAACAGCGGCGGCATGGGCGTGCGGCTGCCCATCATAATCGTGCCCTCAAGACTGATCACCGCCACGACCCGCTTCTGTAAGTGCCGCATGGGCAGATAGACCACGCCATCGGCGTCTTCCCAAGGATAGATCGCGATCTTATCGCCATACTGGGGTTGCAAGCGCTTCTCAAGCTCATCTTCGTAGCAGACCGCGTCGATCAAACCCGCTTTGACCGCGTTCTGACCGATGAAGAATGCTTGGTCGAAGGCGGCTTCAACCTTGCTGCGCTCGAGTTTACGGTCGCTGGCAATCGTGTCAAGCAGCATGGCGAAACGCTGGTCGAGCAAACGCTCCAACTGCTCGCGATTCTCGGGCGACATATCGACCCGCGTAAACTGGTCGCCCGCCGCTTTATAGGGAGAGACAGCCGTCACCTCGGCCTCGATGCCCAGCAGCGCCAGCGTATCGCGTAGGTAAAGCACCTCGCTACGCAGGCCAAAGAAGGCCAAGGTGGCCGAAGGCGGCATAAAGATCTGATTCGCGCAACTAACAGCGAAATAGCTCTGGGTATCGGGCGTGAACAAATAGGCGATCACACTTTTGCCCGAGCTCTGAAACTGCTTCAGCGCGTCTCGCAGGCTCTGGGCCGTCGCATAGCCCGGAGCGAAATCGCGCACATACAAAATGATGCCCTTGGCGCGCTCGTCAGCCTCGATTCGCTTGAGCTGCTGACGAAAACGCAGCAGGCTCAGTGGCTCTTCTTCGCCAAGCCAACGCCGTAAGCGCGGCAACGAAGGAGCCACTTCGGGGAGCTTGCCGCTTAGATCAAAACGAGCATAGTACGGCTGGTTATGAAAGATACGCCGCCAGCCATTCCGCAACCAAGTAATACCGTTTAACAGCCAAATCAATGGCAGCGCGAGCATCACAATCCCTTTATTCAAATATTACGCACTCGGAGCAGACTCGGCTTGTTTATGGAAGTCGATAAAGCGATAGCCTACGCCACGTTCGGTCAGAATATAGTGCGGATTGGAAGGATCTTTCTCGATCTTCTGGCGTAAGTAGGTAATATAGAGACGCAGATAATGGCTCTCGTCGCGATATTCTGGGCCCCAGACCTTGGTTAAAAGCATTTCGTGGGTCATCACAAACCCTGCGTTCTGCACCAGATGGTACAAGAGACGATATTCGGTTGGGCGTAGATTAACCCGCTCTCCATCGACCAAAACCTCGCGCCGCGCGAAGTCGATCGTCAAACGGTCATCGACGTGAATTAAGGTTTGGGGCGAAGGCGGTGTAATATAGTGACGACGCAGCACAGCTCGAATACGGCTGACCAGTTCGCGATGGCTAAACGGCTTGCCGATATAGTCATCAGCGCCTAACTCAAGCCCGCGCACCCGATCCTCTTCTTCGTCTTTGGCGGTGAGGATCAAAACAGGCACTTGAGAAAACTGGCGCAGACGGCGTAACGTCTCGAAACCATCGAGGCCCGGCATCATAATGTCGAGCAACACCACGTCCGGCATCTCTTCACGAGCCTTCTCCAAGGCCTCGCGCCCGTTCGAAGCGCTGCTCACCCGACAGCCCTCAAGCTCAAGATTCATACGCATAAAATTGACAAGCCGCGCTTCATCATCGACGACAAGCACAAGTTTATCTTTCAAGTCTGTAGCTGTCATATGGCTTCCATTTCGTCATGTATCCGGCCTATAGTTCCATTGTAGCACGCCCCAAAGCCGCCCACAAGAATAGGCCAGTCTGTCTAGAGGGTAAGAATACGCTCTTCGATTCACACCATCCACGACCAGCTATGGTAGACTCGCAGCACGCGACTAGATCTACTCGCTGATTTTGTACAAGGCACACGCAACCATGGTTGATCCTATTCAGATTTTGATCGGACTGATCCTCAGCGGCCTTATCGGAGGCCTAGCCTACCGACGCGGCTCGCTCACCAAAGATGGCTGGCTCGGGGCGATTCTGACTGGTACAGCGACTTTTGGCTTCGGAGGCTGGTCGTGGGGCTTGCTACTAGTCACCTTCTTCGTCACATCAAGCCTGCTCTCGCACTACAAAGAAGAGGTCAAGCTGGCCCGCGCCGGCGAGAAATTCGAAAAAGGCGGCCAACGCGACTTCTGGCAGACCATGGCCAACGGCGGAGCGGCGGCCCTTGTAGCCCTACTCTACCCCTTCCTAGGCCAAGCCGAATGGCTCTGGTACGCCTACATCGGCCTTATGGCCACCGTCACCGCCGATACTTGGGCGACCGAACTCGGCACCCTCAGCGAAGCTCAACCCCGCCTGATCACCACTTTGCGCCCGGTCGAAACCGGTACCTCGGGCGGCATCACAGCTTTCGGCACCTTGGCCGCCGCGCTCGGAGGTCTCTGCATCGGCCTAGCAGCCCTGCTCTTCAGCACATTCGGCGCTGGCTTCAGCAGCGAACTGTTGTTTCTACCACTGATCGGCCTTGGTAGTGGCCTGGCCGGCGCGCTCTGCGACAGTCTGCTGGGCGCAACCCTGCAAAGCCTCTACCGCAACGCCCAACACGGTCTGACCGAGCGCAGCCACGACAGTGCTGGCCAAGCCAATCAGCGCGTGCGCGGCCTCCCTTGGATGAACAACGACGCCGTGAATCTGCTCAGCTCGCTGGTCGGCGGGCTTGTAGCCTGCCTCTTTGCGCTGCTCTAACAGACCAAACGCTCGAAACAGAGGAGAGAAAACGGGGAAACAAAAACGCTCTCACCAACAAGGTAAGAGCGAAAGAGTGAGCAGACAGCAAGAGAGCATTGAAAGGGCGCATAGACCTTCTCTCCCAAGGGCTATGCCCTCAGTACCAGTGGCGCTGCAGAGTTTCACGGCCTGGTTCGGGATGGAGCAGCGTGGGTCCCCTGCGCTCAATACACGCCCAAACCAACACTCTTCTGCTGTCTGCTCACAAGATATAAGTATAAAACTTTTTCGGGCTTCTGTCAAACCCACAAACGCACTATTACAGATCAGAATGCGCTCTAGACAAGTAGAAAGCTCTGTTTTCTGAGGCCAAGCTTTCTTCACAAGTCATAGCAAATCCTCTGCGTTCTTCAGATTGCTGCGGCTAGGCTTTGCTCCAAAAGCAGGTCCGTGGCGCGTCCGCCTACGGCTACCAACATCGCGCCCAACAAACGAGGCTTGTATTTGTGTGGAACTCGACCATTGTTGTTGAGTGAGATTTCGCGCGATCGCGCGAAATCTCACTCAACTCTTTCCTCGCTTTTCCTTGTCTCGCATTGAGAAGCACCCTTCTCCCGCAATGCGGGAGCTAGTGCGGGCGAGGGGACCGGGGGGTGAGGGCAGATAACGCTGAGCGTATATCGATTTGTGGGTAAGGTACAGTTGCGGGAGAAGGGCCGGGAATGAGGGCAGCTTAGCCGATCTGATAGCCGTAGGCGGATGCGCTTTAAGCTCTCTTTGGGGTAGAGACCAAGCCGCTTAAGCGCTATAAGTATCAAGTTAAACGAAGAGGATGGGATTCAGGACAAACAAAAAATCCCCTTACCGATCGGTAAGGAGACCTTCCGTGAACAGTGAGTAGGTAGCAAGAGAGTATTGGAGGGCGCATAGACCTTCTCTCCCAAGGGCTATGCCCTCAGTACCAGTGGCGCTGCAGAGTTTCACGGCCTGGTTCGGGATGGAGCAGCGTGGGTCCCCTGCGCTCAATACACGCCCAAACCAACACTCTTCTGCTATCTACTCACTCTTCATCGATAGATAAGTCTGAATTCACTGCTTGCAAGCGATGAATAGGCAGCAAGAGAGTATTGGAGGGCGCATAGACCTTCTCTCCCAAGGGCTATGCCCTCAGTACCAGTGGCGCTGCAGAGTTTCACGGCCTGGTTCGGGATGGAGCAGCGTGGGTCCCCTGCGCTCAATACACGCCCAAACCAACACTCTTCTGCTGTCTACTCATCTCTTGTTTGCAAGTGTTTGTGAGAATGATTCCAGTCACGGCTGGACAGGCCGTAACTCCGGCAAGCCCTCGGTCATGCGCCTGGATCGGCTCCACGTGTCGCCACGCCTCCACCTTCCATCGCCTTTAACTCGTCGTCTACGAGTGACCTTACCTGGCTTAAACCAGCGAGAGTG